>SNQW01000016.1_pt1 | contig 257018 bp, 235 predicted proteins | sample 2580511 | NCBI WGS metagenome assembly SNQW01 (sample SAMN10953775, study PRJNA522744) | food fermentation metagenome | isolation source: 8-hour incubation of native-enriched microbial consortia from nixtamalized... | place: Mexico | collected 2017-09-24
GCCCACCCTTCCCGTCCCCCTCCCGTCCCTCTCTCTTGTCGCCGAGACCCCGGGTTCACGTCGAAACCCCCTGTCTCCGGCGTCCGGGACAGGGGGTTTCGGCGCGAAAGCGGGGTTTCGCGGATCAGTGGAGGGCGTTCTCCTCGATGAAGGCGCGGAGAGCGTGCTCGTCGTCGGGCATCTCGGTCACGTGCTGGGGGGCGTCGAGCATGGCGCGGAGCTCGGGGGCGTACGCCAGCTCCACCCCGATGGCCTCGTGGATCGTCTCGGCGAACTTCTCCGGCTTGGCCGTCTCCAGCACCAGCATCGGCACTCCGGGCTCGACATACTCCCGCGCGACCTTCACGCCATCGGCGGTGTGCGGGTCGATCACCTCGCCGGAGGCCTCGTACACGTCGCGGATGGTCGCGAGCCGGTCCTCGTGCGTCGAGGTGCCGCTCACGATGCCGAACTCCTCGGTGAAGCGCGACTGCTCGGCCGAGAAGTCGAAGAAGCCCTGCGCCTCCAGATCGTCCCAGGCTCCGACGACGCGCGCCGGGTCGCGGTCGACGAGCTCGAAGATGAAGCGCTCGAGGTTCGAGGCCTTCGAGATGTCCATCGAGGGGCTCGAGGTCGCGAGCGTCTGGGCGGCGCTGCGGGGGCGGTACACCCCCGTGCGGAAGAACTCGTCGAGCACGTTGTTCTCGTTCGCGGCTAGGACGAGGCGCCGGATCGGGAGTCCCATCTGCTTCGCGAAGAATCCGGAGAGAATGTTGCCGAAGTTCCCGGACGGGACGGTGAACGACACCTCGGTCCACCCGCCGGCATCGGTCGCCCGCAGCCACGCCCAGAAGTAGTAGACCGTCTGCGCGGTGATGCGAGCGAGGTTGATCGAGTTCACGGCGCCCAGGTGCTGAGCGCGCTTGAAGTCGAGGTCGCCGGCGAGCTTCTTCACGAGGTTCTGGCAGTCGTCGAAGACGCCCTCCACCGCGATGTTGTGCACGTTCGCGTCGTCGAGCGAGAACATCTGCGCCCGCTGGAACGCGCTCATCCGGCCCTGCGGCGACAGCATGAACACCGCGACGCGCTCCTTGCCTCGCAGGGCGTGCTCCGCGGCCGAGCCGGTGTCACCAGACGTGGCACCGAGGATGTTGAGGACCGAGCCCTGGCGCTCGAGCGTGTACTCCAGCACCTGCCCGAGGAACTGCATGGCCATGTCCTTGAACGCCAGCGTCGGGCCCTCGGAGAGGCCGACCAGCGCGAGGTCGTCGTCCACGCGACGCAGCGGGACGACGCCGTCCGGGAAGTCCGCGTACGCCGCCGCCGTCATCCGGGCGAGATCCTCCCGCGGGATGTCGGTCGCGAAGAGGCCGAGCACCTCGGTCGCCAGCTGCGGATAGGTCAGGGCACGCCAGCGCTCGAGCGTCTCGCCGTCGACCTCGGGCATGACGTCGGGGACGGCCAGGCCGCCGTCGGGCGCCAGGCCCTCCAGCAGCGTCTCGCTGAACGACTGCGGCTGCATGCCGCCGCGGGTGGAGATGAACGGCACGTGTGCTCCTCGGCTCGGGACTCGGCGCCTCCATTCTCGCAGGCCGCGACCCTCGGAACGGACGCGTGACGATGCTCAGATCCAGCCGCGCTCCTCGGCGACGAGCACGGCCTGCTGACGGGTGCTCACCGAGAGCTTCCCGAGGATCACGGAGATGTGGTTGCGCACCGTCCCCGGCGCCAACGCGAGCGCCCGCGCGATCTGTCCCGTGGTCTCCCCTCGACGCCCGGCGCGGAGCACATCCAGTTCCCGATCGGTGAGCGGCGACCGCTCGTCGCTCAGCGCATCCGCGGCGATCTCCGGATCGACGTACCGGGCGCCGGCCGCGACGCGGCGGATGATCGCGGCGAGCTCGTCCGCACCTCGCGACTTGGGCACGAACCCGGAGACGCCGGAGGCGAGCGCCCGCCGGAGCACCCCGGGACGGGCGTGCCGGGTGACGACGATGCAGCGGGTCGCGATCGTGCGGTTGAGCCTCTCGGCGACCTGCACACCGTCGAGTCCCGGCATCTCCAGGTCGAGCAGACACACGTCGGGTTCGAGCCGGACGGCGGCGGCGACGGCCTCCTCGCCGTCCGCGCACTCCGCGACCACGTCGATATCGGCCTCGAGACGCAGCAGGGCGGCGAGCGCGGAGCGGATCATGCCCTCGTCGTCGGCGAGCAGCACCCGGATCATCGGACGATCTCCGCGCGCGCGGGCACGGTGACCGTCACGACGAACTCGTCGGCGTCCCGCCGCTGCTCGTACGTGCCGCCCGCCTCGCCGATGCGCCGGCGGACGCCGTCGAGCCCGGAGCCGCCCGCCCCGTCCTCGGACGCGGGGTCGGTGTCGTTGGCGACCTCGTACCGCCAGGCGTCCGCCGTCCGGTCGAGGATCAGGCGCGCGTGACCACCGCGTCCGTGCCGCAGGACGTTCGTGGTCGTCTCCCGGATCACCGGGCCGAGGTCGGCCACGGGTGCCGCGTCCGCATCCGGGTGGATCCGGGCCTCCACCGTCAGCCCTGCGGCCACGAGCAGGTCTCGGGCGTTCGCCAGCTCGTCGCCGAGGGGCACGGAGCGGAACGGCGTGGCGAGGTCCCTGGTGCCCTGCCGCGCGTCGTCCACACTCGCCCGGGCGGCGCGGAGCTGCTCCATCCCCGCCTGCGGATCCGTGGGCAGCAGGCGCTCCGCCAGTTCGAGCTGCAGCGCGATCACCTGGAGATGATGCCCCTGGAGGTCGTGCACGTCGGTCGCCACCCGCAGGCGCTCCTGCGTCGCCGCCAGGCGCGCCTCCGAGGCGCGTGCCCGGTCGAGGGCCACGAGCACGTCCCACCACCACAGCGAGCTCACGGTCATCCCGGGGAGCATGATTCCGTAGAGCACCGGCACCCACGCCGGGATCCCGGAACCGAGGGTCGTGGTCGAGTCGAGCAGCGCGAGCGCGACGAGCACGACCGTCGCCGCCACGGCCACGCGCACCCGGATCCCGCGGGGCCAGCTCACCAGCACGAGGACCTGCACCACGGGCATCGCGGCGAGCTGCCAACTACCGACCAGAGCCCCCGCCGCGCCGCCGTAGATCAGGGCGACGACGGTCGGCACGGCCAGCCGCACCCAGCCCACCCCGGGGCCGGCGTCGACGCGATGACGGTAGTCGACCAGCAGCAGGACGGTCGACGCCGCCCAGAGCACCCCACCGACCCCCACGACGAGCAGAGCGACGCCCGAGCGATCCAGTGCCACGGCGATGCCCAGCCAGGCGGCCACCAGCATGAGCTCGATGAAGATCACCCCGCCGACCGTGTACCACCAGGTGGCGGTGATGCCCCGCGCGAGCTGGCGGGCACCGGGACCGGGATCGGAGAGGGCCGGGGGAAGGACTGCTCACGCTCCCCACGATAGAGGCGTGACACATGTCACGGGATCCGGGTGCGAACCGCACGGAGAGCGGTGACGCGGCGGCACTGCCGCCCCGGGGCGGCATCGACTGGACTGGGGTCATCGCGACGGAGAGACCGTCTGCACCGACACCCGGAGCTTCCCCCATGAACCTCATCGAGACCTTCCAGAACCTCGTCGCCCAGGTCCCCGACCTGGTCCAGCCCCTCATCGTCGCCCTCGCCGGGGCAGTGCCGTTCGTCGAAGGCGAGGGTGCCGCGAGCATCGGCATCCTCGGCGGAATCCCGCCCGTGGTCGCGGCCATCGCCGCGATGGTCGGCAACTTCCTCTGCGTCGCGATCCTGGTGCTCGCCAGCGCGGGCGCCCGCCGGGCCATCGTGGACCGCTCGCGGGCGAAGCAGCCGGTGACGGTGGGCGGCGGGACGAGCCTGGAGGCCGACGGCGTCCCGGCGGAGACCGGACGCGGGTCCGCCCGCCGCGAGAAGTTCCAGCGCGCGTTCGAGCGCTACGGCGTCCCCGGGGTGAGCCTGCTGGGACCGCTGCTGCTGCCCACGCACTTCACCGCCACCATGCTCGCCGCGTCCGGCATCGGCAAGGGGCGCATCCTCGTGTGGCAGGCCGTCGCGATCGTCGCCTGGACGACCGTCATCGCGGTGATCGTCGGCAGCGCCGTCTACGCCATCCGCTGAGCGTCGCGATGTCGGACGCCCGATGCAGGATGAGCGCATGATCACACTGCTGTCGGCCGCCAGCAATCTCGGCCTGCGCCCTCCGGAGCCCGGCAGCGTGCCCGGCTCCGCGAAGGCACCGGAGGCGTTTCGCGAAGCGGGGCTGTTCCGGCGCTTCACCGACCGGGGAGTGAGCGACGGCGGCATCGTCCTCGCCGGGCGCTACGTGGACGACGACGCCACGCGGCCCGCTGGCCGAGTACGCAACGAGGCCGCATTCGTCGACCACTCCCTCCGTCTGGCTTCGCGTATCGGCGAGATCCTCGACGAGGGCCGCGCCCCGCTCGTGATCGGCGGCGACTGCGGCATCCTCGTCGGCGCCGGGATCGCCGTGAAGCGCCGTGGAGGCGCGGGCCTCGTGCACATCGACGGACACACCGACTTCCGCCACCCGGGCAACAGCGACGAGTGCGCGAGCGTGGCCGGCGAAGCGCTGGCGGCCGCGGTCGGCAAGCATTGGCCGACGATCGCCGACATCGACGGACTCGCCCCGTACTTCCCCGCCACCCGCACGGCCCACATCGGGCACCGCGACGACGACGAGGAGCAGGCGGAGGCCCGCGGCCTCCTCGCGCGCGTCACGCCGGCGGCCGACGTCCTGGCACGAGGGGCCGGCGCGGTCGCGGCTGAGACCGCCGCGTCCGCGGGTGGGCGCTACTGGTTGCAGCTCGACGTCGACGTGCTCGATCCGTCGGTGATGCCCACCGTCGACAGCCCGGACCCGGGCGGACTCGGGGCGGCAGACCTCACCGCCCTCCTGCGCGCCCTCGCCCCGCAGGCGATCGGGGCGAGCATCACCGTGTTCGATCCGGACCTCGACCCGGACGGTCGCTACGCCCGGCTCCTGACCGAGGTCCTCGGCGAGGGCCTGCGCGAGCTGGGCAGCGGAGCAGGCGACTGACGCGCCCCGCCGCCCGGCCGGCCGTCAGTCCACGACGCCCCGCTCGGCACCCGGATCGGTGTGCATCGAGACGCGCACGCGGGCGATGCGGCGGCGATCGATCTCGACCACCTGGATCGTCGCGCCCGGCACCTCGACGGTGTCGCCGACCACGGCGAGCCGTCCGAGCTGCTCCGTGACGAATCCGGCGATCGTGTCCGAGGAACCGCGCGGCATCGCGAGCCCCGTCGCCTCCTCGAAGTCCTGCAGGTTGAGGCGCCCGTCCAGTCCGTCGTCGGCGGAGAGGAAGACCTCGGCGTCGTACTCGTCGAAGATCTCGCCGACGACCTCCTCCACGAGGTCCTCCAGGGTCACGAGACCGTCGGTGCCGCCGTACTCGTCCACGACGACGGCGATGTGGTGTCCCTCGGCCCGCATCCGGGTGAGGGTGGGCAGCACCCCCGCCGTGGACGGGATGTAAGGGATGTCGCGGACGAGCCCCTGCAGCGGACGCTCCGGGTCGTCCGCGGCAGCCTCGAAGAGGTCGCGCACATGCACGAAGCCGGTGATGTCGTCGATCGACGTCTGCGACACCGGGTACCGGGAGTAGGGCAGCTCGCGCACCTGCTCCACCGCCGCCCCGACCGTGCCAGCCTCGTCGAGCGCCACGACCTCCGGTCGCGGGCGCATGACCTCGCTCACCTGGCGCCCACGCAGCGAGAGCACGTCGTCGAGGATGCGGCGCTCGTCGTCGGGGAGGCCCTGGTGGGTCGCCACGATGTCGCGCACCTCCTCATCGGTGAGCTCGTCGCTCGTCTTGTGCGGGTCGCCGCCGAGCACGCGGACGAGGGCGTTCGTCGAGACCGACAGCAGCCAGATCACCGGGCGCATGACGGTCGCGAAGCCGTTCAGGGCCGGTGCCACCGCGTACGCGAACTGCGCGTTGCGCTGGATCGCGAGCCGCTTCGGCACGAGCTCGCCGAGCACGAGCGACAGGTACGCGATGATGAGCGTCAGCACGATCGTGGCGAGGGTCATCGCGAGCGGAGGCGCGACACCCCAGCCCTCCAGCAGCGGCGCGACGGACGGCGCGATCGAGGTCGCCCCGTAGGCGGCGGACGCGAAGCCCGCCACGGTCACGCCGATCTGCACCGCAGAGAGGAAGGTGTTGGGGTTACGGGCGAGGGCGGCGACCTTCGCTCCGCGACGGCCGCGGACGGCGATCGCGTTGAGCTGGCTCTCGCGCAGCGTGACCAGCGCCATCTCCGTCGCAGCGAAGACACCGCCGATCAGCACGAAGAGCAGGACGAGGGCGATGTTCCAGAGCAGATCGCCCATCAGCGGGCGACCTCCTCGGTGGCGGGGTGAGCACCCGGGATGAACCGGGTGCTCGTACTGTCAGAGTCCGAAGAGTCAGAACAGCGCTGCGCGCTCAAGAGTGCTCCTTGTCGATGGTGGGGGTGGAATCGGTCGGGGAAGAGACGGAGTTGCGGTGCCGGCGCGTCTTCATCAAGCTCGCGACGGTGGCGACCGCGATGGTCGCGGCGATGAAGAGCAGCGAGAACCAGATCGGGATCTCGGGCGCCCACAGCATCGGCTCGCCGCCGTTGATGAACGGCACCTCGTTGACGTGCAGGGCGTGCAGGACGAGCTTCACACCGATGAACGCGAGGATGACGGCGAGGCCCTGAGCCAGGTAGACCAGGCGCTCGAGCAGTCCGCCGATGAGGAAGTACAGCTGACGCAGCCCCATCAGGGCAAACGCGTTCGCGGTGAACACGATGTACGCCTGGTCGGTGAGGCCGTAGATGGCGGGGATCGAGTCGACCGCGAAGACGAGGTCGATGAAGCCGATCGCGATGATCGTCAGCAGCATCGGCGTGACGTAGCGCTTGCCCTTCTGGACGACCGTGAGCTTGTCGCCGTTGTACTCCTCGCTGACGGGGAGGTGCCGACGGACGAAGGTCATGAAGCGGCCGTTCGCGGGGTTGCTCTCATGATTGCTGAAGGCCTGCCGGTACGCGAGGAAGAGCAGCAACGCGCCGAAGACGTAGAAGATCCAGGAGAAGTTCTCGATGAGGGTCGCACCGACGGCGATGAAGATGCCGCGGAGGATCAGCGCGATCACGATGCCGATCATCAGCACCTTCTGCTGATAGATCTTCGGCACCGCGAAGCCCGTCATCACGATGAGGAACACGAAGAGGTTGTCGATCGACAGCGCCTTCTCGGTGAGGTAGCCGGCGAAGTACTCGCCGCCGTAGGTCCAGCCGGACACCATGCCGATGCCCACGCCGAAGAGCAGCGCGAGGCTGATGTAGAAGATCGACCAGCGCGCGGACTCGCCGATGCTCGGCTCGTGCGGCTTGCGGACGTGCGCGAAGAACTCGTACACGAAGAACGCGATGGTGACCGCGATCGTGATGACCCAGATCAAGGGGGTGATTTCCAACGGGTACTCCAGACTCGGGCGTGACGGAACAGCGCCAAAGTCTTCCCCATCCCGAGCGGGACCGGTAGGCCGGGATGCAGACGCATCCGTAATGACGACCCGACCGTGTCGGAGTACTCCCCTTGGATAATCCAGGGTACGAGACGGCACCCAAGCGATTCTGTGGATCTGCCGAGAACGCCCCTAGACTGGACGCGGCGACCGCCGGGGCGTGACGACCCCCGGCCTCCGGGCAGGCGGTCCCCGCGCGTCCGGCGTACCGACGAGAGGCCGGCTTCTCACCGGCGAAGGTGTGGTGGCACCGCGATCTGGCCCCCGCCCACACCTCCAGGGCTCCCACAACCTGGAGGAGAAATGAGATCACCCGACCCCGCCCGCACTCTCGCCGCGGAGCTCGTGCACATCGTCTCCGGCCGCCGCGTCACGCTGCTCGGCCACGTCCATCGGCGGAGGGAGCTCGCCACCGTCGCGTTCCTGATCGTCCGCGACCGCTCCGGACTCGCGCAGGTCGTGGTCCGCCCCGCCGAGCATCCAGCGGACGGCCTCCCTCCGGAGGAGACCGTGGTCCGCGTGACGGGGACCATCGCCGCGAACCCGCAGGCCCCCGGCGGCGTCGAGATCGTCGACCCGCAGATCGAGAGCCTGTCGGAGCCGGCCGCACCGCCGGTCGTGGAGCTGTGGCGCCCGACGCTCGAGACGAGCCTGCCGACTCTGCTCGACCACGCGGCGGTGACCTGGCGTCATCCCGCACGCCGCGCGACCTGGCAGATCGCCGCGGCGAGCGTGCGCGCGTTCCGCCGGGTGCTCGACGCCGCGGACTTCACCGAGGTGCAGACCCCGAAGATCGTCGACACCGTGACCGAGTCAGGGGCGAACGTGTTCCCCGTCGACTACTTCGGCAGGACCGGGTACCTCGCGCAGAGCCCGCAGTTCTACAAGCAGCAGCTCGTCGGCGTGTTCGAACGCGTCTACGAGGTGGGGCCGGTCTTCCGAGCCGAGCCCCACGACACCGTGCGGCATCTGTCCGAGTACGTGTCGCTGGACGTCGAGCTCGGGTTCATCCGCGACCACCGCGACGTCCTGAGCCTTCTCGGCGACGTGCTGCGCGGCATGCTCGGCGGCATACGCACCGACGCGGCGGACGAGCTCGCACTGCTCGACGTAACGCTCCCCGACATCCCCGAGGACATCCCCGTCGTGCACTTCCGCGACGCGCTGCGCCGGGTCGGTGCTCCGGCCGACGAGCCGGACCTCTCCCCGGCGCACGAGCGCGCGCTCGGGGCGTGGGCGAAGGAGGAGTTCGGCAGCGACGTGCTGGCCGTCGAGGGCTACCCGCTGCGCAAACGCCCGTTCTACACGCATCCGCAGCCCGACGACGCGGAGGGGAGCAACAGCTTCGACCTCCTGTTCCGCGGTCTGGAGCTCGTGACCGGCGGACAGCGGCTGCATCGGCACAGCGAGGTCGTCGCCGCGATCGAGGCGCGAGGAGAATCGCCCTCGGCGTACGCGGGCTACCTGGAGGCGTTCGCGCACGGGATGCCTCCGCACGGCGGCTTCGCCATCGGACTGGAGCGCTGGGTGGGCCGCCTGGTCGAGGCGGCCAATGTCCGCGAGGTGACGCTGTTCCCCCGCGACGTCCATCGCCTCACGCCGTAGCCCGGACGCGACGAGGGCGACCGCGGTGTGCGGTCGCCCTCGTTCGTCAGCCGTCGATCACTCCGAGATCTCGGCCAGTCCCGACTGCTCGGCCCGATCGATGATCGCCGGGAGCGTCTCATCGAAGAAGCTCACCAGCACGGCACGGGTCTTGACCGCGTCGCGCTCCGACGTCGCCTCGCGGATCGCACCGACGAACTCCTCGACGGCGGACCAGTCCACGGCGTCCTTCGCGTGCTGGGTGAACCGACGGATCTGCGGGCCGAGACGCTCGATGGAGTTGGCGCGCGTGGCGTTGCCCTCGATCCGGGCGAAACCCGTCGCCGCACTGCGGAGCGCCGCGCCGAACGCGATGATGTCCCGCGCCTGCACCGACGCCGCCATGTCGTCGGCCAGCTCGACGAGGTAGGCCACATCGTCGTCCTGGATCACCGGCATGACGTGACGGACCGAGCCGATCCAGATGTCGCCGAACAGGTCGACGGCGTTGCGCACCCGCTCCAGATCGATCGGAGCCACGCGGGTGTAGCGATTGCGCTGCATCTCGACGAGGCCGTTGTCGGCCAGGCGGTCGAGGGCATGACGGATCGGCGTCTTCGAGGTGCCGAGGCGTTCGGCGAGCTCGTAGTCGCGCAGGCGCTCGCCGGGCTGGAGTTCGCCGCTGATGATCGCATCCTGCAGGCGCACGAAAGCCTCGTCGCTCATCGACCGGCGTTCGAGGGGGCCGCCAGAGAGTGTCACACTGCCTCCAGTGGGGGTCATGGAGAGTGAAGTTCTACGTCTCAAGCAATATATCCCAAAAGCGCTGGCGGCCCGCTCCGGACGTCAGGCGGAGGGCGTGACGCGCACGAGCATCTTCCCCGTGTTGGCTCCGCGCATCATGTCGAGGAACGCGTCGACCGTGTTCTCGATACCGTCGACGATGGTCTCGTCGTAGGCGATCCGCCCTTCCGCGAACCAGCGGGTCATCTTCTCGCTGAACTCCGGCGACAGGTGCAGGTACGAGGCCAGCGTGAAGCCCTGGAGCCGGAGCCCGCGCGTGATGATGTTCGCCATGTTGTCGGGCCCGGGCACGCGCTCGGTGGTGTTGTAGCTCGTGATGGCGCCGCACAGCGCGATCCGGCCACCGTCGTTCATCACGTCGAGCGCGGCTTCGAGGTGGTCGCCGCCGACGTTGTCGAAGAACACGTCCACGCCCTCGGGCGCGAGGGCGGCGAGCTGCTCGCGCACCGGGCCGTCCTTGTAGTTGAACGCCGCGTCGTAGCCGTACTTCTCGGTCAGCAGGGCGACCTTCTCAGGCGAGCCCGCCGAGCCGATGACGCGGCCCGCGCCGAGGAGCTTGGCGATCTGACCGACAGCCGTGCCGACGGCACCGGCGGCGCCGGAGACGAACACGGAGTCGCCCGGGGCGAGTCCGGCGATCGCGGTGAGACCGACGTAGGCGGTGAGGCCGGTCATGCCGAGGATGTGCAGGCGCAGCGACAGCGGCATACCCGGCACCTCCGGCACGGCCCGGAAGGTCGACGCGTCCGCCTGCACGACATCGCTCCAGCCGTGCTGGTGCAGCACGACGGTGCCGACGGGGAGGTCGTCCGCCGCAGAAGCGACGACCCGGCCGATGGCGCCACCCGCGATGACCTCGTCGAGGGCGTAGGGGGCGACGTAGCTGCGGACGTCGTTCATCCGCCCGCGCATGTAGGGGTCGACGGAGACGAACTCGTTCGCCACGCGCACCTCCCCCGGCGCCGGATCGCTCAACTCGACCTCGACGGTGCGGAAGTCGTCGTGGGTCGGCCACCCCTCGGGGCGGCGGGCGAGCTGGATCTGGGTGCTGATGGCGCGGGACATTTCTCTCCTTCGTGAGGATCTGGGGGGGTGCTGCCTGACTCAGACGAGGAGGCCGATGGCGAGCGCGATGACGCCGAGCGCCGGGATGACTCCCTGCTTCAGGGCGGCGGACGCCTTGTCGGGGCTCGACAGCAGCAGCACGAGGCTCGCGGCGACCATCGATCCGGCGCCGGTGAAGACGAGGGTCGCGCCGACGGCCGTCGCTCCCGTGGCGAAGAGGACGATGCCGAGGAGCACGGCGATCGCGAGGAACAGGTTGTAGAAGCCCTGGTTGAAGGCGAGCTCCTTCTGTCGTGCGGCCTCCTCCGCCGTGCCGGTGCCGAACGTGCGGCGAGCGCGCGCGCTGGTCCAGGCGAACGACTCCAGCCAGAAGATGTAGACGTGCACGAGCGCCGCGACGCCGGTGAGCACAAGTCCTGCGATGACCATGGCGGTCCCCCTTCGACGCGGCGCGGCCGCGCATTCTGTATCGGTCGTTACAATATATACTGGATCAAGCGATTCACAAAAGAGCAGGAGCAGGGCGGATGGGGCGCACACAGACCTTCGACACCGCAGAGGTGGTCCGCGCGGCACGTGGCGTGTTCTGGGCGCGCGGCTTCGAGAGCGCGCCCTTGCCGGAGCTCGAGCGCGCGACGGGCCTCAGCCGCTCCAGCATCTATCACGCTTTCGGTTCCAAGCGAGGACTCTTCGACGCCGCCGTCGAGAGCTATCTGGACGAGGTCATCCGCCCGCGCCTCGCCCCGCTGACGGGCGAGGTCGTGGCACCGGAGGCCCTGAGGACCTATCTCGGCGGACTGCGTGCGGCCCTGCTGACGACAGGCAGCCTTCCGGCAACGAGCGGCTGCCTGCTGGTCAACACCGCTGCCGCTCCCATCGGCACCGACGACGCGGTCGCCCGGGTCGTGGCTTCCTATCGAGCGGAGCTCCGTGAGGCGTTCGCCCGCGGCATCGTAGCCGCTCTCCCCGAGCTCGCGGCAACGGAGGTCGACACCCTGGCGGACGCCTGTACGGGGCTCGTGGTCTCCGCCTTCGCCCTCGTGCGCGTGGCCCCCGACGCGGCGGCGAGCGCGATCGATGCGGCGCTCGCCCTCCTCGCCGACCGGCGACGCCGCGACTGAGCGCCGCCCGAAAACAGAGAACGCCCGGGAGGAGATCCTCCCGGGCGTTCGAGGCCGACGTCAGGGGACGATGACGGCGCGTCCGCGGATGCTGTTCGACGCGAGGTCTTCATAGGCCTTCGGGCCGTCGTCGAGCGTGTAGCTCTCGGTCTGGACGTGGATCTTGCCGGCGCGGGCGAGGTCCAGCACCTCGATCAGCTCGGCGCGCGAGCCCCAGTAGGGAATGCGCACGGCTGCGTCATAGGCGATCGAGCCGAAGCCGAGCGTCATGCTGCCTCCGCCGATGCCCACGATCGTGATGTCGGCCTCGAGCGCGGCCACGCTCTGCGCCAGTGCGATCGTCGGGTTCGCGCCGACGAAGTCGAACACGGCGTTCGCGCCGAGACCGCCGGTGAGCTCGCGGATCTTCTCGGCCGCCGACGCGTCGCTGATCAGCACGTGATCCGCGCCGACCTCGGTGGCGAGCTTCAGCTTCTCGTCGTTCACGTCCAGCGCGATGACCGTGGCACCCGAGATGGCCTTGAGGATCTGGATGCCGACGTGGCCGAGCCCACCGGTGCCGATCACGACCGCGACCGTGCCGGCGCCGAGCTTCGGAAGCGAGTTCTTGATCGCGTGGTACGGGGTGAGGCCCGCGTCGGTCAGCGAGACGTTCTGCACGGGGTCGAGATCCCCGAGCGGCACGAGGTGGCGCGCGTCGTCGACGATCATGTACTCCGCCATCGACCCCTGGCTGCCCAGGCCCGGAGGACGGATGCCCTCGGCGGCGGCGTTCGTGCAGTAGTTCTCCTTGCCCATCGAGCAGTTGTGGCAGCGGCCGCAGCCCCACGGCCCGTAGACGGCCACGGCATCCCCGACCTTCAGTGTCGAGTCGACGCCCTCGCCGATCTCATGCACGATGCCGGCACCTTCGTGCCCGAGCGTCAACGGCAGTGGATAACCCTGCTCGTGGTAGTCCTTCTCGGGGAGCCCCATGACGTAGTCGTCGGAGTGGCAGACACCACCCGCGGTGATCTTGAGCAGGACCTGTCCAGGGCCGGGCTTCGGAATCGGGATGTCGACCACCACGGGGGGCTTGCCGATCTCGACGTAGCGGAGAGCTTTCATGAGCATCTTCTTCCTGGCGTCGAGAGGTCTGCCGCGCGGTGCGGAGGCGGGGGCTCTCGAAACCGTCCCCTCCAGTATCCGCCCGAATCATCGTGATGAAACCGTTGCATTCGTTACCTCGCCGTTATACAGTGATCGCACGGTGAATGTTTGCTGTGGCATCCACCGCATGTGATTGCAGGACACTCTTGGTGCAAGGGACAAGGGCCGGTCGGGAGCCTCTCCGACCGGCTCTTTACTGCGCCCGGTACTCTGTGAGGATGACCGATCGGAAGCTCGCGCTGGAGGCCTGGGAAAGCCTCTTCCGCGCGCAGCACGAACTGTTCACCGAGATGGCGGCGGACTTCGACACCGGCGACATCACGCAGGCCGAGTACGACGTGTTGCTCACGGTGACGCGCTCGCCGGAGATGACCGCCCGCCTGCGCGACATCACCGCCAACATGCTCATCAGCCAGCCGAGCGTCTCCCGTCTCGTCGACCGGATGGTGACTCGAGGGCTGGTCGCGAAGTGCGCCGACCCCGACGACGGCCGCGGCGCCCTGATCCGCGCGACGGACGAGGGCGCCCGGGCGTTCCGTGCGCTCGCCACAGTGCACGGCCGGTCGATCGCCGACCGGATGTCACGCCTCGACGACGAGGAGCTGCGTCTGCTGCGCGACCTCGCGGAGAAGCTCCGCACCCGCTGACGGCTCCCTCCCTCCACAGTCGCCGCGGTCGGTGGCGTCTCCACCGACGACGGGATCATGACGGCCGCGACGGTGGCGGGCGTCGCTTTTCTGGCAGGGTGGGTTGCGCACGCCCACATCGACCGTGGGCATATCGGACCGCCCCCTCGGGGGGAACCAGGGAGGTCATCCATGGAGATCGCCGGAATCATCGGCATCCTCACCATCGTCGGGGTCGCGGTCGTCGCCGTGATCGTCGTCCTGCTGATCCTGCTGCTGTTCGCACGCAGCTGGATCAAGGTCGCTCGCGCCGACGAAGCGCTCGTCATCTCCGGACGCAAGCAGAAGGTGCAGCGTGCCGTCATCGGCGCCGACGGCACGAGCAGCTCGGAGATGTCGGAATCGCCCGTCACGGTCATCGTGAACGGCAAGTCGCTCGTCAACCCGATCACCCAGCGCCACGAGATCATCTCCCTCCGGTCGCGGCAGGTGTCGCTCAACGCCGAAGCGCAGTCGCTCGACAACGTGACGCTCAACGTCGACGGCGTCGCGATCGTGAAGATCGGCTCCGACCCGCTGCTGGTGCGTCGGGCCGCCGAGCGCTTCGCCTCCCAGGACAAGGCCATCGAGCAGTTCACCACCGAGCAGCTCGAGGGCGCCCTGCGCGGCATCGTCGCGACGCTCTCCGTCGTGGAGCTCATGCGGGAGCGCAAGAAGTTCTCCGACCAGATCGCCGCCGACGTCTCCCAGGAGCTCGCCGAGCAGGGCCTCATCCTCGACTCCTTCCAGATCAAGGGCATCACCGACAAGGTCGGCTACATCCAGTCCCTCGGTGCCCCGGAGATCCAGGCGAAGCGCCAGGCCGCGGAGATCTCGCAGACCAACGCCGACCGCGCGATCAACCAGAAGAACATCGCGAACCAGGAGGCGAACCTCGTCGAGCAGACCGCGCTCGACACGAACACGGCCAACGCCAACGCCGGAATCGGCCGCGCACGCGCCGAGGCGGAGCAGGCCGAGCAGCTCGCCCGCGCCCAGGCCGAGCAGGCCGTGCTCCAGCAACAGGCCGAGAACAAGCAGGCGCAGCTCGACGCCGACGTCAAGCGCGTCGCGGACGCGCAGCGGTACGAGGCGGAGACCCGCGCCCAGGCCGAGCTCTACACGCGCGAGCGCGCAGCCGAGGCGGCGGCGATCGAGCAGGTCAAGCAGGCCGAGGCGCGCACGCGCATCGCCGAGCAGCAGGCGCAGGCCGACAAGGCGCGCGCCGACGGTGAGGCGGCGGCCGCGATCGCGAAGGCCACCGGTGACGCCGACGCGCTGCGCGCCCAGGCGGAGGCGGAAGCCGAAGCCCGTCGCCTGCGCGCCAACGCCGAGGCCGAGGCGATCCGCGCCGAGGGTGAGGCCCGAGCAGCCGCGGTCGAGGCTGAGGCCAAGGCCATCGCCTCCAACCAGGACGCCTTCCTCTCGCAGCGCGTGCTGGAGGTGCTGCCGTCGATCATGTCGGAGTTCGCGAAGGGGTACGCCGCGATCGGCAGCGTCTCGATCGTCGGCGGGTCCGCCGAGGACGGCGCGTCGAACGTCGTCGGCGCCGACAGCGCGAAGGCGATGCGCTCGGTCTTCGACAGCGTGCACTCCGCGACCGGCCTCGACCTCGCCGGCATCATCCAGGGGCAGGCCGTCGGCCGCGGTTTCGGAGCGGGCGTCGCCGACGCCTCGACTCCCCCGCCCACGCCCCGCGTCTCGACGCCGACCACCCCTCCACCGCCCGCTCCCGCGGCTCCCGCCGCGGAGTAGTCGACACCTCACTGCGGATGCCGCGACCGACACGGTCGCGGCATCCGTCGTCTCCCGACCGGGCAGACTGGACGGATGACGCGCGCCGCCTTCGACCTCGCCACCATCGGCGCCGGTCTGTCCTTCGCGGGCGCCCTCGACGAGCTCTCCGCAGCCCTCGACGCGAGCGGATCCGTGGTCGTGACCGCGCCGCCGGGCACGGGCAAGACGACTCTCGTGCCACCGCTTCTCGCCTCACGAAGCACCGGTCGCGTGATCGTCACCCAGCCGCGCCGCGTCGCCGCACGCGCCGCCGCGCGCCGCTTGGCGTACCTCGACGGCTCCCCGCTCGGCTCCCGGGTGGGCTTCACCGTCCGCGGCGAGCGCACCGCCGGGCCCGACACCAGGGTCGAGTTCGTCACAGCCGGAGTCCTGCTGAGACGGATGCTCGACGACCCGGGACTCGATGGCGTCACTGCGGTCATCATCGACGAGGTGCACGAACGGGCTCTCGAGACGGATCTCCTCATCGGCCTGCTCTCGGAGGTGCGCGAGCTGCGGGATGACCTCGTCGTCATCGCGATGTCCGCCACCCTCGACGCCGAGCGGATCGCCGCCGTCATCGACACCGAGGAGACTCCCGCGCCGATCGTCGACCACGATGTCCCGGCGTTTCCGCTCACCGAGCGTTGGGCGCCGAGTCCCCTGCCCCGCCTCGACGAGCGGGGCGTCACCCGGGGATTTCTCGACCACGTCGCCGGCGTCACCGCATCCGCAGCCACCGAGCTGGTCCATGCGGACCCCGAAGCCGACGTGCTGGTCTTCGCCCCCGGCGCCCGCGAGGTGTCGGAGATCGCCCGACGCGTCCGCTCGCTGAGCGGCGTCTTCGACGTCCGGGAACTGCACGGCCAGATCCCGCCGGCGGAGCAGGACGCCGTGATCCGCGGTCGGGCGTCGGAAGAGCCACCCCGCATCATCGTCACCACCTCCCTCGCCGAGTCGTCTCTCACGGTGCCAGGCGTGCGGCTGGTCGTGGACAGCTGTCTGGCACGGCAGCCGCAGCGCGATGCGTCCCGCGGGATGACCGGTCTGGTCACCACCGCCGCCTCCCGTTCCTCCTGTGTGCAGCGTGCCGGACGCGCGACCCGCCAGGGCCCCGGCACCGTCGTCCGCTGCGTCGACGAGCGCACGTACGCCGCGGCTCCCGCGCGTCCCTCCCCGGAGATCGCCACGGCCGACCTCACCGATGCCGCCCTCCTCCTCGCGTGCTGGGGCGCGCCGGGCGGTGCCGGCCTGCGCATGATCGAACCGCTGCGACCCGACAGTCTCGCCGAGGCTGTCGCCGTGCTCCGTGGTCTCGGGGCGATCGACGACGACGGTCGAGCGACGGCGGAAGGCCGTGCGCTGGCACGGATCCCCACGGATCCGCGGCTGGCCAGAGCGCTGCGGGACGGCCGTCCCGTGGCGGGGAGCCGGCTCGCGGCCGAGGTCGTGGCTCTTCTCGGCGGGGACCATCGCGTCCCGGATGCCGACATCGCCCACGCTCTCGTCGCGTTGCGCGGAGGGGGCACGGCCGAAGCCCGCCGCTGGCGCGAGGAGGCGCGCCGTCTGGAACGCCTGGTCGCTCCGGCGCCGGACACCCGCGCCGGTCTCGACGGCGTCGGTCTCCTCATCGCGCTGGCCTTCCCCGAGCGTGTCGCTCACCGTGTCGAACGCACCGGATCGGGCGCGACCTACCTGCTGGCGTCCGGCACCCGGGCCGGAGTGAGCGGTCCCCTCGCCGCGTCGGAATGGCTCGCCGTGGCCGACGTCGCCCGAGCCTCGTCCCGGGCGGCAGCCGGCTCCGGTGCGGTCATCCGCTCCGCAGCCGTACTCACCGAGGAGCAGATGGAGCGTGCATCGGGCCCTCTGATGACCGATCGTGTCGAGGCCGAGTTCGTCGGAGGTCGGGTACAGGCCCGCCGCGAACGCCGGATCGGTGCGATCCTGCGGTCGTCGGTGCCGGTGCGCGCCGCGGCCGCGGAAGGCCGGGATGCCGTGGGCCGAGCACTACGACGCGACGGCCTCGGCATGTTCACGTGGTCCGATGGGGCGGACGCCCTGCGGCGTCGACTCGCACTGCTGCGACGCGAGCTCGGCGAGCCCTGGCCCGAGGTGTCGGACGCGGGTCTGCTCGAATCCCTCGACGCGTGGCTGGCACCGGAGCTCGACGCTCTGGCGACCGGCACCCCCGTCGGCCGGCTGGACCTCATGTCCGCCCTTCGTCGTCTGCTGCCCTGGCCCGAGGCCGTGCACCTCGATGCCCTCGTCCCGGAGCGGCTCGAGGTGCCCAGCGGCTCCCGCGTACGCATCACCTATCCGGAACCCGACGGGGATCCGACCGCACGCCCGGTCGTCGCGGTGAAGCTGCAGGAGTGCTTCGGGTGGGCGGAGACTCCCCGGTTGGTGGACGGCCGCGTCCCCGTTCTCTTCCACCTGCTGTCCCCGGCGGGGCGGCCGCTCGCCGTCACAGACGACCTCGCCTCGTTCTGGTCGGGTCCCTATGCCCAGGTACGCGCCGAGATGCGCGGCCGCTACCCCCGGCACCCCTGGCCCGAAGACCCGTGGGCCGCCGTGCCGACGAAGCACACCAAGAACCGCGCCGCCCGCTGACCCGCGCGATCGCTGCTCAGCCTGTGCGCCGCCGCAGCGTGAGCGCGGCGAGCACCAGGGCGCCGACGGCGAAGGCCACGACGACGAGCAGCGGGCCGAACACGTCCCAGCCCTCGTCGCCCGCCGCGACCGCGTTGATCGTGTCGATCGCGTAGCTCAGCGGCAGCCAGTCGGAGATGGCATACAGCACGTCGGGCATCTGGTCCCGCGGCATGAACAGACCGCCGAGGATGATCTGCGGGAACACCAGCAACGGCATGAACTGCACCGCCTGGAACTCGGTCTGGGCGAACGCGCTCGCCAGGAGCCCCAGCGCCGTGCCGAGCAGGGCATCGACCACCGCGACGAGACCCAGCTGCCACAGCGGCCCGTCCACGTCGAGCCCGCACACCCCGACTGCGAACGAGACCGTGATCACCGCCTGCAGCAGAGCCATCAGCCCGAACGCGAGCGCGTACCCGAGGATGAAGTCGGCCTTCTCGAGCGGCGTGGTCATCAGCCGTTCGAGCGTGCCGGAACGGCGTTCGCGCAAGGTGGTGATCGACGTGATGAGGAACATCACGATGAACGGGAACAACGCCAGGATGGCACCACCGAATTGGTCGAACACGCCGTCCTGCTCGCTGAACAGCCAGGCGAAGAGACCGACGAGCAGGCTCGGGGCGATGAGCATCAGGGCGATGGACCGCGGGTCGTGTCGGAGCTGCGTGAGCACTCGGCCGGCGGTCGCGAACAACCGTCGGCCGTTCATGTCCCGTCCTCCTCCTGGCGTTCCTGGGCTTCTCGGCGTGCGCGCCTGGTGGTCGCGGTGTCGGCGGCTCTGTCGCGTTCGATCAGCGCCAGGAACGCGGCTTCGGCGTCGGTCGTGCCGGTGTCGGCGAGCAGGGACGACGGCGTGGTGTCGGCGATGATCCTCCCCTCCCGCATCAGCAGCAGTCGGTCGCAGCGCACCGCCTCGTCCATCACATGGCTCGAGACGATGAGCGTGACGCCCCGGTCGGCCAGCCGGCGGAACAGGGTCCAGAGCTCCGCGCGCAGCACGGGGTCAAGGCCGACGGTCGGCTCATCCAGCACGATGAGCTCGGGGGCGCCGATCAACGCGACCGCGAGCGATACCCGCGTCGCCTGGCCGCCGCTCAGCGCGTCGACGAGCTGCCCCGCCTGCGCGCCGAGACCGACCTCCTGGATGACCCGGTCGACGTCGCCCTTCGGCGCCTTCAGGAGCGAGGCGAAGTAAGCGAGATTCTGCCGCACGCTGAGATCGCCGTAGACCGAGGCGCCCTGCGTGCCGTACGCGACACGGTGCCGGAGCCGGCGAGACCCGCCCGGCTCGCCGAGAACGGTCACGTCACCGGACGCGATCCGCTGCACACCGACGATCGACCGCAGGAGCGTGGTCTTGCCGCACCCGGAGGGGCCGAGGAGACCCGTGATCTGGCCGCGGGGCACGGCGAGATCGATGCCGTCGAACACGGACACGGCCCCACGCCGCACGCGGAGCTGCGTGATCTCGACGGCCGCATTATTCATCATGCGATGAATTATGCGCCTCCCCTCGTCGGGCGTCAACGATTCTCGGGCGGGCACGGCTTCGGAGCGCCGGATCGACACGCCGCCGGCGGCCCGTGCGGCTCGGCGCGGCGGCCGAGATCTCCGAAGCTGTGCCCGCCGCGGCGAGGGTCAGTCGAAGAGGTAGCGCTGGACGGTGGGGCCGACGCGGCCGACGAGCTCGTCGACGGAGGCGCCGGCGAGCGCGGGAAGCTGCAGGACGTAGCGGCCGATGAGCATGCCGGCGATCTGCGAGGCGACGAGTGCGGCGCGGAGGTCGGCGTCCTGCACATCGAGGCGGCGCGCCACGCGGGAGAGCAGTTCGCGGGAGAGGAAGCCGGCGAGCAGGGGGGTCGTCAGCCTGCTCCCGATCGCCGTGCGCAGGAGCAGCACCCCGCGGCGGCGCACGTCGGGCTTCTCGAAGGCGTCGAGCACATAGCGCACGAGCCGCGCCCCCGCCTGGGCCTTCGGCCCCGCGAGGATCTCCGGGACGTCGAGGTCGGGGCGCAGCGGTATTCCGGCGGCCTCGGCGAACAGGTCGGCCTTGGTGCCGAAGTAGTGGTGGACGAGCGCGGAGTCGACCCCAGCCCGGGCGGCGATCGACCGCACCGTCGCGCCGTCGTACCCCTGCGCCCCGAACTCGTCGACGGCCGCGGACACGATGCGCTCGCGGGAGTCGGTGCCGCCGCGCGGGCGCCCGCGTCGTCTCGGCGCCTTCTGCTCGGTCATGCCCGTCAGCCTACGGCCCCGCGGATCCTCGCTCACCGAGCAGATGCGTCGTCGCCGCTCCCGGTCCCCGTTTCAGTCCCTCGCACAGCACCTGCGCGAACGCACCTCTCCCTCCTCCGTCGAGCCACCCCTCTGCGTGCCTGCCACCCCTCTCCGTGCGCACGCAACGGGCCGGGGCGCGCGAAAGGGGGTGGGTCGGCGAGGTCAGCACTCGATGACGTTCACCGCCAGACCACCCTCGCTGGTCTCCTTGTACTTCGTCGACATGTCGAGACCCGTCTGGCGCATCGTCTCGACGACGGCATCCAGCGAGACGTAATGGCTGCCGTCGCCCCGGAGCGCCAGGCGGGCGGCGGTGACGGCGGTCGACGCGGCGATCGCGTTGCGCTCGATGCACGGGATCTGCACGAGTCCCCCGATCGGGTCGCACGTGAGGCCGAGGTGGTGCTCCATCGCGATCTCCGCGGCGTTCTCGATCTGTCGGTTCGTGCCACCCATCACCGCGGTGAGCCCGCCCGCGGCCATCGCGCACGCGGAGCCGACCTCGGCCTGACACCCGCCCTCGGCGCCGGAGATCGAGGCATTGGCTTTGAACAGTGAACCGAGCGCGGTGGCCGTCAACAGGAACCTGCGGATGCCCCGGCGGCGGTTCGCCTCGGCGATCTCCTCATCCGCCCCGTCGAGCGCGGGAGCAGACGGCGGGGCGCCGTCGAACCCGAGCAGCGCACTGCCGACGAGCTCCCCGTACGGCGTCACCGCGTTCCCGGCGCCGAGTCCCGAGTCGGCGAGGAAGCGCCACCAGTACATCGCCACCGCCGGGAGGATGCCCGCCGCGCCGTTGGTCGGGGCCGTCACGACGCGGCCGCCCGCCGCGTTCTCCTCGTTCACGGCGAGCGCGAACGCGCCGAGCCACTCGCCGGGCAGCTCGCGGTGCCCATCGGCTTCGACCGCCTCGAGCTGCGCGCGGATCGTGCCGGCACGGCGCTTCACCTGCAGCATGCCCGGAAGGATGCCGTCGGTGTGCAGACCGGCGTCCACGCAGCCCGCCATGGCATCCCAGATCGCATCGAGGCCGGCGGCGACCTCCTCCTCGCTCCGCAGCGCGGTCTCGTTGCGGCGGGCGACCTCGGCGATGGACAGTCCGAGGTCGTCGCACACCGCGAGGAGCGAGGCGGCATCGGCGTAGGGATGGGGGAAGGCGCCGGTCGCGAGGTGCGCCTCCTCCCCCTCACGCCGGATGAAACCTCCGCCGATCGAGTAGTACGTCTGCTCGAACAGGGTGGTCCCGTCGGCATCACGGGCGATGAGCGTCATGGCGTTCGGGTGTCCCGGGAGTCGGGTCCGAGGAGCGAACACGATGTCGTCCTTCCGGAACGGCACCGCTCGGGTGCCGTCGATCTGCAGCGGCTCCCCCACCGGGTACGCCGACCACGCCGCGCGGACCGCCGCCGGGTCGCACGTCTCCGGTGCGAGACCACGAAGCCCCGCGACCACCGCGTCCGGGGTGCCGTGGCCGATGCCGGTGGCGCCAAGCGAGCCGTACAGCGTGCACTCGACGCGGCTGACACGGTCGAGCTCGCCGGAGGCGGTGAGCTGCCGCGCGAAGTCGAGGGCCGCGCGCATGGGTCCGACGGTGTGCGAGCTGGACGGGCCGACGCCGATGGAGAAGAGGTCGAAGGCCGAGACGTACGCAGTCACCCCTCCAGGCTACGCCGAGTTCGGGATTCCGGTTCACCGCGATTAACCGCGCGGCCGACGGGTCCGCGTCAAGGCCCTTCATCTCCCGGAGAGTCCGAGGCAGGCTATGGGGACGACATCGCAGAAAGGGACGATCATGACCGACAGCACTCCCGAACCGACCGCGAACGACGACCTCTCGCCCGAGGCGCAGACCCCCACCCCGACCCCGGCCTCCGACACCGCGGAGGGCGAGGCGACGACGCCGGAGCAGGCGGACTCCCCCGAGGACGCGGACCCGGCCGAGGTGCCGAGCACCGAGGAGCTGGAGGAGCCCAGCACCGAGAAGTCCCCCGGCGAGGAGCCGAAGGCCCCGAAGCGCGACGACCCGGAGCCTGACCACGAGGCCGTCGGCCTCGGCGTCGACTGATCCCTCCCCGAGACCCCGCACTACCGTCGAGACCCCGCCCTGCTGATGCGTGCAGGGCGGGGTCTCGACGCGAAAGCGAGGTCTCGGCGGACTACTCGACGAGCTTGCCGGTCGTGTCGACGTCGCGCATGAGCTCGGCGATCTCGTCGGGGATCGCGGGGATCTCCTCGCGCGTCACGCCGGCGGTCGGCGACCACACGAGGTTCACCTGCAACGTGGGATCGGTGTCCGGGAAGTCGCTGCGATTGTGGCATCCCCGTGTCTCCCGACGCTCCCGCGCCGCCTCCAGCGTGGCTCGGGCCGCGAGCGCGGAGGCCTTGAGGTCGAAAGCGTGGGCGAGGTCCTGGAATCCGGCGATGTCCGGGTGGATGCCGATGTCCTCCATCCGCCCCTCGATCATGTCGAGGTCCGCGAGTCCCGCCTTCAGGCCTTCTTCCGACCGCACCACGCCCGCGTACTCCGTCATGAGGTTGCGGATCGCGCGCTGCAGAGCCCGCACGTTCTCGCGCCCCTCCGCGGCGAGGAGGTCGTCGATCTCGGCGCGGGCGGCGGCGACCGCATCAGCCGACCGGCGCTGGGCGTCGAGCCCCGCGGCGTGGGCCATCGCGGCCTGACCGACGATCCGACCGTAGACGAGCAGCTCGATGAGGGAGTTCCCGCCGAGACGGTTCGCGCCGTGGAGTCCGCTCGATGCCTCCCCGATCGCGTACAGCCCCCCGACGTCGGTCTGGTGGTCGTCCGGCCGCACCCACACACCGCCCATCGAGTAGTGCGCGGTCGGCGCGATCTCGATCGGATCCGCCGTGATGTCGAGCATCTGCAGCTCCATCATCGTCTGATAGACGCGCGGAAGCCGGGTCATGATGGTCTCGCGGGGCAGGTGCGACACGTCGAGCCAGACGCCGCCGTTCACGGTGCCGCGCCCCTCCTGGATCTCGGTGTAGGCGGCGAGCGCGACCCGATCCCGCGTCGACAGCTCCATCCGCTCGGGGTCGTACTTCGCCATGAACCGTTCGCCGAGTGCATTGCGGAGGATGCCGCCTTCGCCGCGCGCCGCCTCCGAGATGAGGGTGCCTGCGGCGTTCTCGGGCTCGATGATGCCGGACGGATGGAACTGCACGAGCTCCGGATCGCGGAGTCGCGCCCCCGCCTCGACCGCGAGCCGGAAGGAGTCGCCGGTGTTCTCGTCGCGCCGCGACGACGTGCGACGCCAGATGCGGTTGTGCCCACCGGCGGCGAGGATCACGGCGTCCGCATGGATGAGGTAGCGCGTGCCGTCCGCCTGGTCGAACCCGTAGGCGCCGAAGACGACGTTGTCACGCACGAGGAGGCGGGTGATGTAGACGTTGTCGAGGATGGGCACGTCGAGCTGCTCGGCACGGGCGACCAGCGTCCGCTGGATCTCGAGGCCCGTGTAATCGCCGGCGAAGGCCGTGCGCCGGTACGTGTGCGCGCCGAAGAAGCGCTGAGAGATGCGGCCGTCGCCTTCGCGGGCGAAGTCCATGCCCCAGCGCTCGAGGTCGCGGATGCCGCGTTCGGCGCCCTGGGTGACGATCTGGACGGTGTGGGGGTTGGCGAGGAGGTAGCTCTCCTTGATCGTGTCCGCCGCGTGCTGCTGCCAGCTGTCCTCGGCGTCCATCGTGCCGAGCGCCGCGTTGATACCGCCCGCCGCGAGCGACGTGTGGGCGTCCTGCCGCGGACGTTTGCCGACGGCGAGCACGTCGACGCCGTGTTCGGCCACCTCGATCGCGGCGCGGAGCCCGGAGCCTCCGGTGCCGATCACGAGGACCGTGGTGGAGATCTGTCGTTCGGGTGCATTCATGCTCTCGACGCTAGTTAGGCGATCCTAATAACTCCAATGCATAGTTCGTCTGGAAACCATGCGGGTACGCTATGGATATGAACCTCGAGCAGCTCCGCGGGTTCGTCGAAGTCGCCCGCCTCGGCCACTTCACCCGCGCCTCCGAGCACCTCCATCTCGCGCAGCCCTCGCTGAGCCGTCAGATCTCGACCCTCGAGCGGGAGCTCGGCGCCGAGCTGTTCCATCGCGCCCGCGGCCACATCGCCTTGACGGCCGCCGGCGAGACGGTCCTTCCCCGCGCGCAACGCATGCTCGCCGAAGCCGACGCCATCCGCGACGAGGTGGCCGAGCTCGCGGGACTCCGTCGCGGCCGCGTGCGCCTCGGCGCTCCGCCCACCCTCTGCATCAGCCTCGTCGCGGAAGCCCTCAGCGCGTTCCATGCCGCACACCCCGGCATCGACCTGCACCTCACCGAAGGAGGCTCCCGGCTGCTCGTCGAGCAGCTCGCCGTCGGTGCCGTCGACATCGCCCTCGTCACCCAGTCCGAGGGGCCGGTGCCCGCGGGAGTCAGCCTCACGCACATCCCGCTGCTCGCGGAGGAGCTCGTGGTCATCTCGTCGGCGGCCGCACCGCCGGTCACCCACGGCCCGTCCGTGAGCCTGGCGCACCTCGCGACCCTCCCGCTCATCCAGTTCGATGAGAGCTACGAGCTGCGCGCCGCGATGGACGCCGCCTTCCGTGCCGCGGACCTCACTCCGACGCTCGCGCTGGAGGGTGCGGAGATGGATGCGGTGCTGCGCTTCGTCGAACGAGGCGTCGGGGTCGCGGTGGTCCCGGCGATGGTGCTGTACGAACGCCCCGCGCTGCGGTCGGCGCGCCTCGACCACCCGGCGATGTCCCGGACGATCAGTCTCGCCCATCGCTCCGACGTCACCCCCGCGGTCGCGGTGGCCGCGATGCGCACGGCCATCATGGCCACGGCGGCCGACCTCGCCGAGCGCGACCCGGCGATCACCAGCCTGCTCTGACCGGAGCATGTGTCCGGGACAGCGAAAACCCCCGCCGCTTCCGCGACGGGGGTTTCGTACTGTCTCAACACAGTGTGCGCCTCGAGGGACTCGAACCCCCAACCTTCTGATCCGTAGTCAGATGCTCTATCCATTGAGCTAGAGGCGCAGGACCCGCGGTGCTTTACCGCTCAGCGGGCCGACGACCAGCCTACAACAGACGAGACCGGAAAGCGAAACGAGGGCTCAGTCGCCCTTCGCGGCCGCCTTCTCCTGCTTCTTCCGCCGCTTCTCCCTGGCCCGCTGCTGCGACGAGAGCGCCTGGAGATCGACCAGTCGCAGCGCCTGCATCCGCGCTTCGCGCATACGTGCGTAGTCGGGATCCTGGTCAGGTCGCATGCCCTCGACGCGCAGTCGACGGTCGAGATTGTGCCGCACATCGGCCCAGGCCGCCGCGCGCGCCTCCTCGACGATGCTCTCCAGCTGGGCACGGTCGTCCATCATCTCTCGCAGACGCTGTGCGACGCCGAGCGACTGCTTGGCCCGCCGCCGGAGATTGCGCACGTCGCGGTCACGGTAGTCGTGGGTGCCCACCGGATCGGAATGCCGACCGCGGGCGCGCTTGCGCAGAGCCGTGACCGTGGCGGCGGCCTCCTCCGACTCCGCAGCCATCGCCCCGAGCGCAGCCCTCGCATCCTCGACGTACTTGTCGAGGTCGAAGACGCCGTCCTCGGCGATGGTGCCGATGAGGATGTGGTTCTTCACGGCGAGGCGCGCAGCGGCCGTCGCGATCGCGACGCCTTCGGCGATGGCATCCGCAGTCCGTCCCACCGGCACCTCCTCCTCTCGAGCGTACCGGTATGGATGCCGCGCAGTCTCGGCCGGAATCGCTCCGGATCAGCATGCCGCAGACGTCCGACATCGGCAGGCGGCATCGGGCCGAGGCTCAGCCGACGACGCCGACCCAGATACCCGAGGCCCAGGCCTGCTGCTCACCGGAGCACCCGACCGCCCCCGGGAAGCCGCGGACGACAGCCATGCAGTTGGCGAGGAACTCCGGATCGCCGCCGAACATCGCCCCGTACGCGTCCGAGGAGGTGAGGGTGCCCCAGACCCGGAACTGATAGATGTGAGCCAGCTCATGCGCCATCGCCCAGTTCAGGCGCCCCTCGCTCCAGCCGGTGATGTCGGCGCGGTACTTGATGTAGCCGTTGCTGTTGGCGCAGGCGGGCGCGGTGCCACCCGCACAGGCCGACGACTCGTACAGTCCGACGCCCCCGCCGCCGACCCTGTCGAGGGCGGCGCGCACCCGCGCGTAGCCGTCCGGCCCGCTCGACGCCCAGGCGGGTCCGCCGAGACCGGCGCTCTGCGACGCCTGCCACCCGGCCACCTCGGTGCCGACCTTCTGCGTGAGCGCCTCCACCGTCGCGGTCGCCGCGACCACGGTGTCCGGGTCATGGCGCTCGGCGCGCACAGTCTCCTGGGCGGACCGGGCGGACGCGAGCTGCGCCGCTGTGTCGACCTTGCCGTCCGCGCCCTGGAGGACGGCGGCCAACGTCGAGAGCTCCTCCAGGAATGCCGGCCGCACCGCCAGCACGGCAGCCCGATCCTCGGCGTCCTGCTCGGCCCGCGCCACGGCGCCGGACAGGTGGTCGGTGCGCTGCGCGGCGTCGTAGGACCGGTTGGCCAGCACGGAGAGCTCGGCCACCGCCTCCGCGCGCTCCTGGTCCAGCGCGTCGGATCGCGCGACGGCGGCCGCCGCGACGAGCACGGCCGCCGACACCGTCACTGCGAGCACCCGCCGCCTCACGGCAGGAAGCCCGTCGTGTCGTTCAGCTCGGCGTCCTGCTCCGCGATGCGCGACCGCAGAGCGGTGAGACGTTCCGCCAGTTCGAGGTTCTCGGCCTGCGACTCCGCGAGCACCTGCTCGATCCGCGCGATCTCCGCCTTCACGGCGGCGACACCGGCGGCGCGCTCCTGATCGGCCACCACCAGGAGCGCAGCACCTCCGAGCAGGAGGATCCCCCCGACGACGACAGCAAGACTTCGCATCTCGCTCCCCAGGACAGCGCGAACAGACCGGACCGACTCCGACCGGACAAGGATACAACCGGGTCTCCGCGCGGTGGGGTGCGTCTTCGTGGAGGGTGGCGCGTCAGCCGGAAACCGTACGCGTCAGCCGGCGTTCGGCCGCGGAATGCCCGCTCGCCAGGTGCGCGGGGACGATCCGTCGCAGCGCCTCGACATCGCGTGCACGGACGGCTTCGAGGATGACGCGGTGCTCCTCCGCCATCGCCTCCAGGTCGTCGTGCTGTCCGAACAGCCAGCGCAAGCGCGTCAGGAACACGGCGATGAGCTCGCCGAGCATCTCGTTGCCCGCCAGGTCGACGGCGACCTCATGGAACGCCGCGGCCGCCGTCCGGGCGGTCTCCGCGTCGCCGGCCCGGGCCGCGGCGACCTCGCGCTCGTACGCCTCGCTCAGTCGGGCGAGCCCTTTCGCATCGTGGCGTTCGGCCGCGAACACGAAGATGAGGGTCTCGATCGCCTCGCGCACCTCCGCGAAGTTGCGGATGTCGTCATGGGTGAATTCCCGTACCACGGCCCACGTCCGGGGCCGTGCGACGACCACGCCCTCCGCGACCAGCGTGCGGATGGCTTCCCGCACCGGGAGTCGGGACACATTCAGCTCGGCGGCGATATCCCGCTCCACCAGCCGGGAACCGGGCGCGCGCCGACCCAGCACGATGTCGTCTCGGAGGATCCTCGTGACCCTGACCGACTCGAGTTCCCCGCCTACCCCCACAGCCCCCGCCATCCGGGCATTGTCGCACCCCGGCCCGGGATTGGCCAAGTTTGGTATCCCAGACCGGGGCGCGCGCCGCGTCAGGGAAGACGGTTCGCCCGCGCGACGTTCTCCGCCAGCTCTTCCGCGTTCTGCCGGATGACATACGCCGGACGGTCACGCTCGACGCGCCACGACTCGCTGAGCGGGCCGACGTTGACCGTGTCGAAACCGGCCTCGTCGTAGAAGCGGGTGACGAAGGCCACGGCCTCCGCGTCGTCCCCGGCCGTGGCCAGCGCGCGACGGTTCGGCGTACCGGCCGGGCTCCCGTCTGTGGTGATCTCGGCGGCGTAGATGTGGTTGAACGCCTTGGCGATCTTCGAGTCCGGGAGCTGCGCCTGCACGAGCTCGGACGTGGTGGTCTCGCCCTTGTCGAGGGCCTCGATGTGCCCGTCGCGCTCGAAGTAGTAGTTGTTCGTGTCGAGCACGATCTTGCCGGCGAGCTGCGCGGCGGGAAGCTGATCGATCGCGTGCAGCGGCACCGTCACCACGGCCACGTCCGCCGCGGTGGCCGCCTCCTCCGCCGTCGCCGCCTTCGCGCGCGGCCCGAGCTCTGCGACGAGATCGGCCAGGGTCTCCGGCCCTCTCGAGTTCGCGATCACGACGTCATAGCCGTTGGCCACCGCCACACGGGCGACCTGGCTGCCGATGTTGCCTGCTCCGATGATTCCGAGAGTTGTCATGCTCTGGCCAACGCCTGCCGGCCGATGCTATTCCCGTCGAGAACGGCAGGCGAACGCGGTCAGAGGCGCGTGAGCGCGTCCTCCGCCGCGACCCAGGCGAGCATCGCGCACTTCACGCGCGCCACGTACCGCGACACTCCCCCGAGCGCCGCGGCGTCGCCGAGCAGCTCCTCGTCCGGCTCGATCGTGCCACGGGAGCGCATCGCCTCGCGGAAGGCGGCGATGCGCACCTCGAGCTCGTCCACAGTGAGGCCCTCGGCGAGCTCGGCGAGCAGGGACGCGGACGCCTGGGAGATGGCGCACCCGTGTCCCTCCCACGCGATCGCCTCCACCCCGCCGTCGGCGCTGCGATGCACCTGCAGGGTGATCTCGTCGCCGCAGGTCGGGTTGAGCTGATGCGACTGCGCGGGGATCTCCTCGCGGAGGCCGAACCCGTGCGGCGTGCGCGAGTGGTCGAGGATCAGCTCCTGATACAGGCTCTGCAGGTCGCTCATGCGCCCCTCCCGAAGAACGCGATCGCCCCGGCGACCGCCTCGATGACGGCGTCCACCTCGGACGCGGTGGTGTACAGGTAGGTGCTCGCCCTCGTCGATGAGGTCACACCCAGCCGACGGTGCAACGGCTGGGCGCAGTGGTGACCGACGCGCACCGCGATGCCCTGGTCGTCGAGGAACTGCCCGACGTCGTGCGAGTGGATCCCCGCCACGTCGAAGCTCGCGAGCCCCACGCGCGGCAGCTCGATGCCCGCGCCCAGGACCCGCACGCCGTCGATCGCCTCGAGCCCTTCGACGAGACGCTGCCCGAACGCGGCCTCGTGCGCGGCGATGCGCTCCATCCCGACCGCGGAGAGGTAGTCGACCGCGGCGGCGAGCGCGATCGCCTGGGACACCCGCTGCGTGCCCGCTTCGAAGCGCTGCGGCGGCAGCAGGTACTCGGCCGCGGTCGTGGTCACCGTCGTGATCATGGAGCCGCCCGTGAGGAACGGGGGCATCGCGGTGAGGACCTCGCGACGGCCGTAGAGCGCGCCGATTCCGGTGGGGCCGAGCATCTTGTGGCCGGAGAGGACCGCGAAGTCGACGCCGAGCGCGTGCAGGTCCAGCGGGAGGTGCGGAGCCGACTGGCAGGCGTCGAGCAGGGTGAGGGCGCCGACCGCCTTGGCCAGCGCGACGAGAGTCTCGACGGGGTTGATCACGCCCAGCACGTTCGACACGTGGGTGAAGGCCACGAGCTTCGTGCGCTCCGAGATGATTTCCGCGGCCGCATCCAGCCGCAGGGCCCCGTCGTCGTCGAGCGGGATGACCCGGAGCGTGGCCCCGGTGCGCGCAGCGAGCTCCTGCCAGGGGATGAGGTTGGCGTGGTGCTCCATCTCGGTGGTGACGATCTCGTCCCCTTCGCGGAGCCGGAGAGGCTCGGCCGCGGCACCACCCCGGCCGAGGGAGGCGTTGGAGAGGGAGTAGGCGACGAGGTTGACCGCTTCGGTGGCGTTCGAGGTCCAGACGATCTCGTCGTCATCGGCGCCCACGAACCGGGCGAGGGTGCTGCGGGCGTCCTCGAAGAGCTCGGTCGCCTCGGCGGCCAGCGTGTGGGCGCCGCGGTGGACGGCCGCGTTCATGGTGGTGGCGAAGCGGCGCTCGGCGTCGAGCACGGACTCCGGACGCTGCGACGTCGCCCCCGAGTCGAGGTACGCCAGCGGATGGCCGTGGACGCGGGTGTGCAGGATCGGGAAGTCCTCGCGGATCCGCTGCACCTCGGTCTCGGTCAGCGGGGTGATCACGTCGACTCCGGGAGAAGCGCTCATCGTTCCAGTCTCCCATCTTCCGGCCGACCGGGGTCCGGCTCCGGGCGGGCACAGCTTCGGAGACGGAAGGAGACACGCGGGGCTGCACGGCTGCCGAGCCGCGTGTCGGCAACGATCTCCGAAGTCGTGCCCGGCGGCAGCGCGGGCGAACTAGGACATGCGGGCGAGGCGGGCACGCACAATGCAGAAGGCGCCGTACAGGGCGAAGCCGACGCCGACGGCGCCGAGGATGAGCCGGCCGAACGGCAGACTGAGGAGGCTGTGCAGAGCGGCGTCGAGACCCGCAGCGCGTTCCGGGTCCTGCGTCACGGCCGCCACCACGAACAGCACCCCGGTGACCCCCACCGCGACGCCCTTGCCGATGTAGCCCACGATGCCGAGCGCCATCACGCCGGCGCGGGCAGCTCCGGTCGGCACGTCGATGAGCTTGCGGAAGGAGCGCATGATCCCGCCGATGATGAAGCCGATGCCGACACCGATGACGCTGAGACCGATCACCACGAGCAGCGCCACCCCGCCGGGTGCGGCGAGGACCACCTGGCTCAGGGTCTTCGAGGCGTCGGAGGACTCCGCGCGGCCGCCCAGCGCGTAGACGAGCGCGAGGCCGGCGATCACGAGGTAGGTGCCGGAGATGCCGAAGAGCTTGAGGCGCTTGCCCCACTTCTTCGTCTCGGCGGGGTCGGCGGCGAGGAACCCGCTCGCGACCTGCCACACGGCGAGCGCGAAGAGACCGACGGCGATCGCGAGCAGCAGCAGTCCGCCGATGGGGTTGTTGCGCACCTGCTCCATCGCGCCGTCCTGGTCGGCGTCCCCCGACCCGCCGGCCGCGATCGTGATGGCGATCGCGCCGATGATGATGTGGATGATGCCGAGGACCACGAATCCCGCGCGGGCGGTCCGCCGGAACGCGGTGGAGTCCTTCGCCACGCGTGCCGCATGCTTGACGGTGCTCATCCTCGAAGAGTATCCGCCGCAGACCGCCGGAATCAGGGGGTTGCTTTCCGAGCGCCCGGTGCGGAACGCGCTCAGGTGATCCGTTCCACCGGCTGCCGCAGGATGGTGCGCAGCTTCTCCGGGGCGGTGCGACGACGGTCACTGAGATAGATCTCATGGTGCCGCCCGCGCAGCCGCAACCCGTTCTCCGGGACGAGTCGCTCGTGCAGCTCCTCCAGCACGGGGCCCTCGTCGTCGAACGGCCCGATGTGCAAAGTCTGCACGCAGAGGCCCTCGTCGAGGACCTCCCGCCGGACGGCGGCCAGTGCCGGGAGCTCGTCCCCCTTCTTCGCGCTCTTCGCCGCGACCGTCTCGACCGCGTGGTCGAACAGGGCGGGAGTGACGTGGTCGCCCACCATGATCATGAGCGTCCAGAGCCACGTGGACTTGTCGCGTCGGGTGGTGAATGACGCCATGTCGGGCGCGTGCCACAGGCCTTCCAGGGGCATCACGACCTGATCGATGCCGAGCTCGGCCCGGCTGGCGAACTTGAGGGTGTACGCCAGGGGGTAGAGCGCCGCGACCGCATCGACGAAGGCCGGAGCGGTGTTCGGATCGCCGGCGCCGTCGACCATCAGATAGGTCAGCGGCGGCACCTCGAGGACACGGAAGGCACCCCGCTTCGCCTGATACGCGTCGAGCGTCTTCTTGGGATCGATCGCTGTCATGGCCTGCCTCCGGGTCGTCGTGCGGTCAGTGTGCCACCGGCCACGGACATCGGGTCGAGCCCTCGGGCCCGACCCGATGCGCGGTCAGCTCTGCTCGACGGGGAGCCAGAGCTCGCAGGAAGCCGTGTCGCCGGTGAACTCGCGATAGCGGACGACCGACGGCCCGGGCCGCAGCCGCCACGGGTTGGACGGGAACCACTCGGTCGCCGTCGCCGCCCACAGATTCTGCAAAGTCTCCGGGAACGGTCCGCTCGCGCCGAACACGGCCCAGGTGCCCTCCGCCACGCGCAGGGCGTCGAGGTCGTCGGGAACCGCGGTGTCGTCGCGCACGGCTACCCCGTGCAGGTACGTCAGCGGCGTTCCCTCCAGGGCATCCGGATCGATGTCGGCGGTCACGGCGAGGATGCCCGCGGGCTCCTCGTCGCCGAGGGCTTTGAGGCGGGCGTGCTCCTCCGGCGGGATGGCGGCGATGTGCGCCTGGATGTGCGGATTGACGCCGACGTGGACGAGCGGGACCTCCGCGGCATGGCCGACGAGGACGAACGCAGGGCGGTGGGTGATGGTGACATCCATCGGGGTGCTCCCTTCGACGCTCAGGCGGAACCGGAGCGTGGGTTGTGTGCGGAGAGGGCCCCCGTGCCGACGCGCGTCTGCCGGCCCGATGCCGTGCACGGCGCGGAACGCCCGGGCGAACGCCTCGGTCGACCCGTAGCCGTGCCGAACGGCGACGGCGAGCAGACTCGGTGCACCGGCGGCGAGCTCCGCGCCGGCGCGCGTCATCCGACGACGCCGCACGTACTCGGTCAACGGCATCCCGGCGAGCGCCGAGAACATCCGGCGCAGGTGGTACTCGGTGGTGCCGTGCGCACGGGCGAACGCGGCGACGTCGATCTCCTGACCGTGGTCCGCCTCGACGAGGTCGACCAGGGCGTTGAGCGTGCCGATCACAGGGGTCCTCCTTTCCCCCTCATCGTCTCGCCGCCGCCTCTCCGCGCACCCGACCGTTCCGGCCCGATGCGATCGGGTCGGGGATCAGAGCTCGACCGGGACCGCGGGCTCCGTGTCCTCCACCTCCGGGTGACGGGCGAGGTTCACCACGGCCGCAAGGAGGCCGCCCCACACCGTGACCATGGCGATGATCATCATGACGATCGCGGTGGTGGTCATGCGCCCGCTCCCTTCGTCTGCGCCGCCGGGACGGCGATGCTCGTCGTCTCGGGGTCGGCGGCGTACTCCTCCTGGTCCAGGAAGTCGTCGTAGCCGACGTCGTCCTTGGCGCGCGAGCGCCTGCTCCACGGCACCAGCGACAGCAGCACTCCCCCGATCACCAGGGTGATGACCATGCCCCAGCCGAACACGCCGAGGAACCAGCCGGGGTAGCCGCTGTACGGCTCGGCGATCTTCGTCAGGAGTTCCGTGATCAGCAGGTAGCCGAGCACGAGCGGGGCCAGCACGCCCACCAGCAGGCGCCAGAGCAGCCCGACCCGGAAGCTGGATCGCCGGTTCAGGTGCTCCTGCAGCTGCGGCAGCCGGTGCAGCACCCAGGCCACGACGATCACCGCGACGAGGGCGACTGCCATGATGCCGAAGGCGTTGACGAAGGCGTCGGTGGTGTCGAGCACCGACAGCGCGGTGGTGGTGGAGAAGAGGGCCATCGAGATGACGGCGAGCGGGATGGAGACGATGAGGGTGGTGCGCACCCGTCCCCACCCGAGCTTGTCCTGCAGGGCGGCCACGATCACCTCGAGGATCGAGATGAGCGAGGTCACCCCCGCGAAGACGAGGGCACCGAAGAACAGCACGCCGATGATCGACCCGCCGGTCGCCTGCGACACGATCGTGGGGAAGGCGACGAACGCGAGACCGATGCCCGAGGTCGCGACGCCGGAGACATCCGTGCCCTGCGCCTGGGCCATGAACCCGAGGGCGGCGAACACGCCGATGCCGGCGAGGATCTCGAAACCGGAGTTGGCGAACGCGACCACGAGACCGGAGCCGGTGAGATCGGTCTTGCGCTTGAGGTAGGACGCGTACGTCACCATGATCCCGAACGCGACGGACAGCGAGAAGAAGATGTGGCCGTAGGCGGAGGCCCACACGGCCGGGTCGGCGAGCGCCTCCCAGTTCGGCGTGAAGAACGCGTTGAGGCCGTCCAGAGCGCCGGGGAGGAAGAGCGCCTGCACCACGAGCACCGCGAACATGAGGGTGAGCAGCGGCATCAGGATCATGTTGGCGCGCCCGATGCCGCGCTTGACGCCGAGCGCCATGATGATGATGACGATCAGCCACACCGCGATCAGCGGCAGCCCCACCTGCGGCACGAACTCCGCGGACAGGCCGACCTTCGCGACGTCGGCGGACTTCAGGAAGTCGACGAAGAAGAAGTCGTTCTCGTTGCCCGCACCCCAGGTGAGCTGCGCGGAGAACCAGGTGTACATGCCCGCCCACGCGACGATCACGGCGTAGTACACCGCGATGACGACGCAGATCAGCACCTGCCACCAGCCCAGCGGTTCGGCGGCCCGGTGCAGGCGTCGGAACGCGAGGGGCGCGGAGCCCCGGAACCGGTGGCCGATCGCGTAGTCGAGGAACAGCAGCGGGATGCCGGCGGTCAGCAGCGCGCACAGGTACGGAATGAGGAACGCACCGCCGCCGCCTTCATAGGCGACGTAGGGGAAGCGCCAGATGTTCCCGAGACCCACGGCCGAGCCGATCGCCGAGAGGATGAACACGTTCCGCGAGCCGAAAGCCTCGCGCTGCGGGGTCTGGGTCGGTTCAGGCATGCCCGCGAGGATACCCGAACCGGGACACCCCGGCGACCCGCCCACGCGCTCACAGCATCGCGGTCAGCACCCCGCCATCCGCCCGCAGCGCGGCGCCGTTCGTCGCCGATGCGCGGACGCTGGAGAGGTAGACGACGAGGTCGGCGACCTCGGCCGGATCGAGGAAGCGCCCCAGCAGTGTGGTCGTGTTCTGTCCGATGATCGCCTCCTTCATCACCTCCTCGGAGACGGACCGGGCCTCGGCGACCGCGGCGACGCTCGCCGCGACCCCCTCCGAGTAGGTCGGGCCGCCCAGGACGGTGTTCACCGTCACGCCGGTGCCGCGGGTGAGTTTGGCCAGCCCGTTCCCGAGCGCGATCATCGCGGCCTTCGTCACGCCGTAGTGCACCATGTCGGCCGGGACGTTGACGCCGGACTCGCTGCTGACGAAGACGATGCGCCCCCAGCCCCGTTCCCGCATCCCCGGCAGGAGGGAGCGGGAGAGACGCACGCCGCTCATCACGTTCACCTCGAAGTAGCGCGCCCAGTCCGCATCGGCGACGTCCGCGAAGTCGGCGAGACCGAAGAGACCGACGTTGTTGACGAGGATGTCGACGTCACCGAGCCGCTCCGTCAGCCGCGCCACCTGCGACGGGTCGGTGAAGTCCGCGGCGATCCCGGACACGGTCACCTCCGGGTGCGCGAGGGCCAGCACGCCGACCGCTGCGTCGACCCGTCCCTCGTCACGACCGTTGATCACGACATCGACACCCTCGGCGGCGAGAGCGGACGCGACCGCGTATCCGATCCCCTGGCTCGATCCGCTGATGAACGCCCTCTTGCCGCGCAGCCCCAGTTCCATCCGTCTCCCTCTCACTTCCGCGGACCTCCCGCATCACTTGCCTGAGCAAGTCATACTAGTCACATCTCACTTTCCTGAGCAAGCGAAGAGCACGGCTCGACCGCTACGGTGGAGGAATGTCGTCATCCTCCCCCGCCCCCTTGAGCACTGAAGAGATGGACGTCTGGTCGGCACTCGCGACGCTCCTCGAACGGCTCCCCGCGGCCCTCGACGCGCAACTGCAGCGCGACAGCGGACTGACCCACTTCGAGCACGGCATCCTCTACGCCCTCGATGCGGCACCGGAGCGCACGCTCCGCCTCAGTGTCCTCGCGGGCTACGCGAACAGCACGCTGTCCCGACTCTCCCGTGCGGTCACCCGCCTGGAGGCGAAAGGCTGGATCCGGCGCGAGGTCGATGCGGAGGACGGGCGCTTCACCCTCGGCATCCTCACCGACGCCGGCCACCGGAAGGTCGAGGAGTCGACCCCCGCACACCAGGCCCTCATCCGCCGCGTCGTCTTCGACACCCTGACCCGGGCGCAGGCCCGGCAGCTCGGCGCGGCGAGCCGGAAGATCTCCGCCGCGCTCTCCCCCGACCCGACCTGGGCGCCGGGGGCGCAGGGGTGAGGAGGACCCGCCCGCAGGCGAGAACACGAAAGCCCCGGCGAGCGGACTCGCGCCGCTGCGGAGGGTCCGTGGGCTCGCAGGCAAAGACCCGTTGGAACCTGCTTAGCACTGAAGGCCCCCTGGTGCACGGCGGAGTCTTTGCACAAGCACTCGCGACTGAAGCGGCGAGCCCACTGCCGGGCGTAGGCGCCGCATCCGCGGCAAGATTCGGGGCCGAGACGCTGCGCGCCAGCGCCACCTCGCAGCAACCCGGATTCAGCGCAGTCAGGATAGTGATCTGTGCCAATCGCCGGGCGCGACACAATGGCGCCGCTTCAGTCATACGGCGGACAAACGGCGCCAGCCGCCGAGGTGCAGCATCGTCCTGGGCTTGAACGTCGGGCGCGGGAGCACCCGGACCGGCATGGAGGGTGAGTACACCTCAACCCCGACCGACCTGACTGCGAAGCGCGTCAAGCACCGTGTCGGGCCCAGGATCATCGAAGCCGTCGAGGCGCAAACGAAGACGATGGAGGCGCGTCTCTGCTCGCTCCGCGCGTCCATCGTGGTGGCGTTCGACCTCGTGAACTTCGAGCAGACCAAACCACTCGAGCGTCTTACGAGCGGCAGAGAAAGAGTCGCGATGGATGCCGTAGTTGCGCAGCCGCACTTGACCCTCGAACGCGAGGAACCGTCCGTCACGCAGCGCGCTTTTCCCGCAGGCGATCATCAGCACGATCGCGATTTCCGAGTCTTCGAGCACGTGCAGCCAGCCGTTTCGCACGAAGCCCGCAGGTAGCGAAAACGTTGCCTCCCCGCTCCTGGGGACTGTGTAAGGCTCCGTGTTGCCCAGCACGTCCCGCCCGACTTCATTAAGCATCTCGAAGTTCTCGTATCGACCGCGGCTGCCGACAGGTAGGCCGATGTCAACCACGCCGGCCGCTTCCAGGGTATCCAAGGCGTTTCGCACGCCTCGTGCCCGCTTGTCACCGGCAGCGAGGAGGTTGTTCACTCCTCGGCTGTCGACAGAATCGGCGGCGACAAGATCCGACCAACCGGTCACTTGAAAGCGACCGGCGACTGGCAGTTGGAGTTCGGACAGGCGCGCCTTCGTTCCTACCTTCCGGTTGGCCTGGATGACGGCGAGAACCGTGAGAGCGAATCGGAGCGCAGACCCGCGGCTCGTGACGAGGCGCGTGGCCGACGGCCTCTGTTCGGGAGGTGGCGCGCTCCGGTCGGACGCGTCCGTGAACGGCACATCGTCCCGGAAGGAGAAGCCACTGCGAATAACCAACTTTTCCGCGGCGTAGCGGCGGGGCATCTTTTCGTAGATCTCTGCGATGTGACGAAGCTGATCCGCGCGATCTAGACGACGCAGGCGACCCTCGAGCTTCTGGCGTTCCTTCGCGGTCGGCCTCCGGGTGGAACCAGCACCTATAGCCATAGTCCTCCAATCGATGCACTTTGGCCTGAACGTTTTAACCGGCCAGTAACCTCTTCAAAATGTTCACATGATGGAAATCCTTACTGGCCGGTTAAAGCGCTCCTCCACCGTACTGGACCGCTGTACCGAACTCTGCGTTACTGGACGCACTCACAGCAAGAACACGGGAAGGAGGAAGCATGAGCGCAGTCCGCCGGTCAGATGAAGACCCGAAAGCACGCCGATGGTCTGAACACCTGAGCTGGTTACGAGTCCTGCTACAGGCCGTTCAGACCATCGCGATCCTGGTGCGTCTTTCGCAAACCCTCTGACGAGCCCACGAGTGGCCCGCCGCCTTGCCCGCGGCGGGCCACACATACGCGGATCACCCGATGATAACCACATCGAGTCTCTGTTTCCGCCCGCAGTCTGCCGTCCAAAGAAGGGAAGATCACATTGCAAACGACCCATCCAGGACGAGAACGGGCGCCGTCGAAATGCGCCCGATTGAGCAACCCCTGCGCGGCGGAGAGCGTTTCGCGTCAGGTTCGGCCGGCTCGTTCTCGAGCCACCTCCGACCGTAAAGCGTCCCGTGACCGTGCGATGTGCGCTAGTCCCCAGTTTTCTCGCACACCGTGCAGGTGTGTAAGCAGCGCCTGCCCAGCGGCGCTGCTGGTCACAGCGCCGTCGCTCAATAGATCCCTGAATCCCACGCTCAGCGCATGCGTGCGCTCGGCCTCAAGACGCCATCCTCGCCTAGGGTTACGGCTTCGGCTACATCATCGGCGACAAGGCGCACCTCCCCAACGCCAACCCCGAATTCCTGCAAACCCCGCGTCGACAGGCGGGCGGCATGCTCAGCATGCGCTACCCGATTCCCACCTCGAAAGCGTCCAAGGGCGAGGGCTCAGTGCAGGCGCAGGCGCACGGGGCGTTCATACCCGAGGGGCGCTGGATGTGGCCGGCAACGCCGCTGACGCACCGTCAGATCATGGTCAGCTACAACAAGAGTCACCGGCAGTGGCGGTACGCCGCACTGCAGGAACGGGCGAAGTGGGAACTGCGCCAGAAGGGCGTCAAGACCAACAGCAACCTGGTCAAGTGCTGTCCGGGCTCCGGTGAGGGCGGCAGCCTCAACTGCCCGCTCAAGCCAGACGAGCCGGCGCCCCGCAGCGGCGCTGTCCCCCCTTCCTGTGGAGAGTCCGCCGAAAGCTCCTGGCCCCATCTGCACAAACGACTCCAGCCTCACGTTCGACGCCGAGCTCGGCGTCGAAATACCGTCAGCACCACCGCTACGGCACCGCCGAATGGGACGACACCCACACGTACGAGCGCCAGACCATTGAATCGTTCATCAAGCTGCTCAAGCGTTCCGACAATAGCCTGTACGACTCGACAAACCGCCGGCTGCGAGGCGAGACCACCCAGTCGTTCCTCGCCCTCCTCGGCGTCATCGCGATGAACGGACACATCATCTTCCGCTGGCTCAAGGAAGAATACGACCCCACCCGCCCCGCTCCGGAACCGAACCGGCGACAGAAACGCACAAACCGTGACGCCACCGCCCCGGGACGTGCCAAGGCGGCGAAGAAGGGGCGCGGGATGCCGGCCGCGCGACGCGCACGGTTCGGACTGCTGCCTGCCTGACGCAGCATCATGCGAAGGCCGGGCATACAGGTGGGGCACCGAGACCCCCGGTATCCCGCCTACAGAAAGCACCGACAGCGATGAGTACCATCCAACCCATTCACCCCAACGACTTCGTCAGCGACATCACCGTCGACATCGGCCTGGCGCTGCGCGCGCGGCTTGAGGAGGCGTTCCCCGGGCGGATCCGCGCACGCCTGCGCGACAGTCCACTGACGACGACACACGGACACACGATCTTCGTCGGGTCGACCGACTCGTACCTGATGACGGCGTACTCCCCATCGACGACATAGCCCGCCGACCGAATCCTTCCTACCCTCATCAGCGACATCCGCCAACAGCTATTCGAGGCCAGCATCGGAAAGGAATCGCCCGAACGGAGCTTCGCCTTCACATGGGATGGGCACGGCCTGTTCGATGACGGATCATTGGTCGAACGCGGCTTCCGTTTCGATGCCTACGTAGACGTGTTCCGCGAACCGGCGTAACGTACACCGCCGTGGTCCTCTCCCCAAGGCATCGTCTGACGCAAACGCCCGACCGTCAGATTAGGTTCGAGTGGGCTGGGCTACGCTGGAGAAGGCGTCCAGGTGGCGTCACTGGCGCGCCAGATACCTGACGTCACCTCCCCCGCAAGAATGGGATTTAGGCATGTTCCCGCAGTATTCAATGAAGCCTCGAGGGAGTAAAGATCGCTGGGGTACTCCGCGAAATCCCGCGCTGCGCGTGGGAACTGATCCGACCAAATATCGCCGGGGGAAACCATAGCCTCGGGGAGATCAATCTTGCGGCGCTGCTTCTCCCGCACTAGTACACGGTGTAGTCGTTCGGCATCGATATCAGCGACGGCGATGAGGCGGACGATGTCGGCCAGGTCGCGGTAGCGCGTCGAGGGGTTCTTGTCCTCTCCATGCGGTTCGTACATCGCGCACACCTTGTCGGCAAGGTGGTTCTCAGCCGGTGTCGTCGGCACTGCAGGCAGATCGTTCAACGTCTCATGGTCGATGATGGGCGCCAGAGGAATGTCGTCCACCGGCCCATCAAGGTGACGCCGCGATGTGATGTCGATGGTGAAGGTGTCGAACACCACTCCATCGAGAGTTGCTCGCACACGCGCCTTCGCCGTCTTCGTGCCGTACCCGAAGGGGTCAGCCTCGGAATGGGCGTCGATGGCGTAAATCTCGAATCGGAACGGATCTCGCTCAGGGTTCTGGTCCGCTAATGCCTGTAGTTCCTTCCGCACACCGTCGAGATCACCCCAGGGGGACTCCCGAGCAAGATCGATGTCCTCGGTGAACCTACCGCCTCCCGCGCGAATGAGAAGCGCGTTGCCGCCGAGGAGCACCCACGGCGGGCGCTCCTCGGTACCGAACATCCGACTGAGGAAGAGCGTAAACACGTACTGTTTGCGGACCAGGATCGCGGCCACACCCCGCTTCCTGGCTACTGCTTTGATGCGGCCCGCAAGCTGCGCATTCAACCGCTTTGTATCCAAGATGTCAGACATGCTCTACCCCTTCTCCATCATCAGGCGGCGCGGCCCAAGTGCGAGCGCGCAACCCCAGCGAACGCGTTCGCTACCGCGTCGACAGGCCATGCGTCTGTCAGCGCCAACGCCAGCCCCTCCCGAAGCTCTGGAGACACCTGAACTGTCGCGCCATCGGCAAGACTTTTCGCCACCGCAGCCCAGTAGGGCGCGGACGCCGGCGCGAGGCTCGCCAACAGCCGTGCCCCGCTCGGCGAATGGTAGCGGTGGGCGTTCCGCTCCAACGCAGATGCCAGCTTGCGGGGGTTCGCGTGAGACCGGGTGACCGCGTCCTCCAACACGGTGGCGAGGTGATCTGCATCTAGTGCCCGCCCACTCAGATCTTGAACGGTGCGCTCTACGCTCGTCACGGGAAGCCCATCTACGACCACCACATCTGCGTCCGGGAGGGTTGCACGGTGGAAACGCACATCAGCCTGGGCGCTCTGCCGGCGTTCTGCGGAAGTGAACTCGTGACGTGAAGGAACCAGGTCGCCAAGCCCGTGCACCGCAGCTGCGGATGCTCCCGACACGACCACTCGCTCGTCATCTCGACCTGCCGCCAACCACGCAGCGCGAAGGTCTTGCAGCGGGTCTGCTCCGGCGGATGGGAGCGCGTACACGCCGTGCCGCACCCGGTAGAGGGTCCCACGATCAGCCAGACGTGCCAGCTGAACGTTCGTCAAGCCCGCTGAGCGCGCTTGGGAGGTGGTCACAAGACCCCACTGCGCGGAGCCCAGCAACTCCAGTGTCTCCAGTGCATCGACAGCTCGCATGTATTCGCCTCCCTGCTTTGAAAGTTACATTTAGATGATACTTTCGAAGCATTCTTATGGCAAGTATGCCTGATGTCAGCTCGCGGTGCCAAGGGGCCCGTACGGCAGGCGTAGCGAAGCACTCGCGCAACTGCGCGGGCTCATCGAGGCTCAGCCCGGTTCGTTCCTTCGCGGACTCGTGATTTCGTTGCTGAGTCTCACGGGGGACCCTCGTACCGTCCTGCTGTACGGCCTCGTAACGATGCGTCGCCAGGGCTTCGGTCGCCGGAGGGCGCCCGGGCCACCCGCGCTCTCATTATCGACTGCTTCTGATTCAGACGGGACGTGTGACTCTGACAGGCATCAGAATCTGCGCCACGATATCTTCGGTCGTCCCCGCCGTCTATCCACCTCGTGCGGGCAATGGACAGGTGGAGGCTTTCCCGCGGTCCTGGACCTATCTGCACAGGTGGAGGCCATCCCGCGGTCCTCGACAGATCTGCCTGGCGCGAGCGGCGTTCCCAACGAGCATCCTCGGGGCGTCAGCGAAACGAGCGGACCGACGAAGAAAGCCGCCGGGATTCCGGCGGCTTTCTCCGTTTGGCCTGGGCTTCCGAGATACGAGAACAAAATTCTCGAGATCCAGGAATCGCCCTGTGCGGAGACGAGGGGATTTGAACCCCTGGTCCCCGTAAGGGGACTCCACCTTAGCAGGGTGGTGCACTAGGCCGGACTATGCGACGTCTCCAGGCATCCGGCTCGAGAGCACGGATGCACCCCACCATCATAACGGGTCCGGCGCGTGGTCACGAACCGCCGGGCTCGGATGATCCCCGGAGCCGGCCGCATGCCCTGCGATACTGGCCGCACGTTGCGAGGGTCCGGCCCCCGCGGACGCGAGAGGAGACGCCATGTCCGAGCCATCGGGAGCGCACGTCCGCGCGGGGTTCGCCGCCCCGGTCGACCCGAGGCGCGGCGCCCTGGGCTATGCCGCGGTGCTCGCCCTCCTCATCGTGTCGTACGGACTGTGCGCGGCCCAGCCCGGCACGGTCCCCAGCCCCTGGGCGTTCCTCGCGATGCTGGTCACGGTCGCGATCGTGTTCCGCGTGACCAGGGCGCATGCCCTCGTGCAGCGGGTGTCGTGGGTCGTGCTCTCGGCCGCCGGCCTGGCCGCCCTCCTCGCGGCGTTCTTCGCCACGGACAGCCCCGCCCTCGCCGTGGCGCTCTCCGCCGCCTCCATGATCGCGCTGCTCGTGGCGCCATGGGCCATCATCGCGCACCAGGTCACCCGCCGAGGCCTCGACGTCGAGGCGCTCCTGGCCGCGGTGACCGCGTACATCCTCGTCGGCATGTTCTTCGCCTTCGTCTACAACCTGCTGTCGCTGCTGCTGCCGACACCGCTGTTCGGCGATGCCGCCAACGACTCGCTCGGCGATCAGCTCTTCTTCTCGTTCACGGCACTGACCACGACGGGCTATGGGAATCTCGTCCCCGTCGGACCGGGCGTGCAGGCGGTGGCCGTCGCCGAGGGGATCACCGGGCAGCTCTTCCTCATCACCGCCGTCGCCCGCATCATGCGGGGTGCGAGCGCCCAACGCTCCACACCGACGTCGGCCTGATCGCGGTCACTCCCCGGTCGTCGAGCGGCGGGCGACGAGCTCCGGCCGGAACAGCACGTGCTCCGGCGCCGGCGCCACCTCGTCCTGGCCTCGCAGCAGCAGGTCGACGGCGGTCGAGCCGATGAGCGCGGCCGGCTGACGCACCGAGCTGAGCGGGATCACGGCGGCCGCGGCGAAGTCGATGTCGTCGTAGCCCACGAGCGCTATGTCCTCGGGGACACGGGCATCGCCGGTCATCACCAGGCTCTGCAGGAGGCCCAGGGCCAGGAGGTCGTTCGCCGCGAAGACCGCGTCCGGGCGATTCCCGGGGGCGCGGTCGAGGATCTGCGCACCGGCCCGGCGCCCCTCCTCGACGGTGAGCGCGGACGTCGGAATGAACTCCAGCCCGATCCCCGCCGCGGCCACCGCCGCCTGCGCTCCGCTCAGACGGTCGGCGACCTGGCGCAGCGCGACCGGGCCGCCGACGAAGGCGATCCGGCGACGACCGACCGCCAACAGATGCTCGGTCGCGATGCGCCCGCCCTCGACGTCGTCGACGGCGACAGAGGCGAACCGCTCATCCTGCGATTCCCGGTCGACGAGCACGGCGTGCGTCCCGCGCTCGTGCATCCGCACCAGCCGCGGCAGGGATTCGGCCACGGGTGTGACGAGCACGCCGGTCACCCGCTGCTCCTCGAAGAGATCGAGATGCATCGCCTCCCGCTCCTGCTTCTCGTCGCTGTTGGCGACGAGGACAGAGAGTCCGTGCTGGTCGGCGCGCTCCTCTGCTCCGCGGATCACCTCGGCGAAGAACGGGTTGCGGATGTCGAGCACGACCAGCCCGATGGTCCGACTGCGCCCCGCACGGAGCTGCCGCGCCGCGTCGTTGCGCACGAACCCGAGGCGGTCGATGGACGCCTGCACACGAGTCACGGTCTCCGCGGCCACCTTCTCCGGCCGGTTGAGCACGTTCGACACGGTCCCGACGGAGACACCCGCGTCCTCGGCGACCTCCCGCACACTGACGGCCATCGCGCCCTCCCTCCGGCTCCCGCCGCTGAAACGACTCATCCGCGGGGATCGCCTCAGACTCTCATGCCGTATTGACACGCGTCAACACAGCCCCTAGTCTCAAGTCCATCAGGGTTTGAAACGATTCATTCCCTCAATGGAGAGAGAAATGATGTCCTCACCCACGACGGCGCCCGTGCTCGAGCTCGCCGACGTCCAGAAGGCCTTCGGGTCGGTGATCGCCCTGCGCTCCGGCACCATCGCCGTCCACCCCGGCTCCATCCACGCGCTCGTCGGCGAGAACGGTGCCGGCAAGTCCACCCTCGTGAAGATCGTCGCCGGTCTCTACCAGCGCGACGGCGGAGTCTTCCGTCTCCGCGGCGAGCAGGTCGACTTCACCTCGACCGCACAGTCCAAGGCCGCCGGCGTCGCCGTCATCTACCAGGAGCCGACGCTCTTCCCCGATCTCTCCGTCACCGAGAACATCTTCATGGGCCGCCAGCCGACCGGGCGGTTCGGGCGGATCGACCGCAAGGCCATGCGCCACGAGGTCGAGCGGCTCTTCACCCGCCTCGGCGTCACCATCGACCCCGACCGCCCCGCCGAAGGCCTGTCGATCGCCGACCAGCAGGTGATCGAGATCGCCAAGGCCGTCTCCCTCGACGCCACACTGCTCATCATGGACGAGCCCACCGCGGCGCTCTCCGGCGTGGAGGTGGAGCGGCTGTTCGCGATCGCCCGGAGCCTGCGCAACGAGGGCCGCGGCCTCATCTTCATCTCGCACCGGTTCGACGAGGTGTTCGCGCTCTGCGACACCGTCACGGTCATGCGGGACGGCGCGTACATCGCGACCTCCGCGATCGCGGACACCACGGTCGACGAACTCGTGCACCAGATGGTCGGCCGCGAGGTGTCCGAGCTGTTCCCGAAGCAGGAGGCGACGATCGGCGAGCCGCTGCTCGAGGTCGAGGGGCTGACGAGCCCCGGCCTCTTCCACGACATCTCGTTCTCCGTGCGTGCGGGCGAGATCGTCGGGCTCGCCGGCCTCGTCGGCGCCGGGCGCAGCGAGGTCGCCCGCGCGGTCTTCGGCGTGGACGGGTACCGCGAGGGCAGCGTGCGCATGAAGGGCCGCCGGATCCGCGGCCGCCGCCCGGTGGACGCGATGCGCGCCGGTCTCGCCCTCGTCCCCGAGGACCGCCGGAAGCAGGGCCTCGTCATCGAAGCCGGCGTCGGCGGCAACATCACCCTCGCGATCCGTCGGCGTCTCGCCCGCCTCGGCCTGCTCACCACCGCGATGGAGAACCGCGCCGCTCGGGAGTGGGCCTCGCGGCTCGAGGTGAAGACCCACGCCCTGGACACCATGGCCGCGACGCTCTCCGGCGGCAACCAGCAGAAGGTCGTCCTCGCGAAGTGGCTCGCCACGCAGCCGCAGGTGCTGCTCATCGACGAACCCACCCGCGGCATCGACGTCGGCACCAAGTCCGAGGTGCACCGCCTGCTGTCCCAGCTCGCCGGTCAGGGCATGGGCATCCTCATGATCTCGTCCGAGCTGCCCGAGGTGCTCGGCATGGCCGACCGGGTGCTCGTGATGCGCGAGGGTCGCATCACGGCCGAGATCCCCCGCTCGGAGGCCACCTCCGAGAACGTCATGTTCGCCGCGACGCACGCATCGGAGCTCAGCTCGTGACCACCGCCATCCCCGTCTCCGCGCTTACCAAGCGCATTTCCGGTCTCGGCAGAGCCCGCGAGTTCGGCATCCTCCTGGCCCTCGTGCTCGTGGTGACCGCCGCGACCCTCAACAACCCCAAGTTCCTGTTCAGCGCCGACGGCTGGCGCGACCTGCTGCTGACGCCCTCGATCCTCGTGCTCGTCGCCGTGGGACAGGCCATCGTCCTCATCACCCGGAACGTCGACCTGTCCGTGGGTTCCGTGATGGGCCTGACCGCGTACCTGACCGGTCGGCTCTTCATCGACATCCCCGGCATCCCGATCGTCCTGGTCGTGGTCGCCGCGGTGGTGCTCGGCGCCCTCCTCGGTCTCATCAACGGCGCCCTCGTCGCGTACGCCAAGGTGCCGGCGATGGTGATCACGCTCGGCACCCTCTACGCCTATCGCGGCATCAACGTGCTGTGGACGGGCAGCGACCGGGTGAACGCCTCCGACATGCCGCGCGACTTCCTCGCCCTCGGCACGGGGCAGCTCCTCGGCATCCCGGTCCTCGCGATCGTCGCGGTCCTCGTGCTCGCCGTCGCCGCCTGGTACATGAAGAACACCCGCGGCGGCCGCGAGTTCTACGCGATCGGCTCCGACCCGGCGGCGGCCGAACTCTACGGCCTGCAGGTCACCCGTCGCGTGCTCACCGCGTTCGTCCTCTCCGGGGCTCTCGCCGGACTCGCCGGCGTCTTCTACGCGGCCCGCTACGGCACCATCAACTCCCAGGCCGGAGCGGGATGGGAGCTGGACGCGGTGGGCGCGGCCGTCATCGGCGGCGTCGCGATCACCGGCGGCATCGGCTCGGTCTGGGGTGCGGCGATCGGCGCCGTCCTGCTGCTGACCATCAACCGGGCGCTGCCGATCCTCGGGATCCCCGACTTCTGGCAGCGTGCCGTCGTCGGCCTGCTCATCATCGGCGCCATCGTGCTCGACCGCGTGCTCGCGGTGCGGCAGAGACGGCGGCTCATCGAGGCGAGGGACGAATCATGACGACCGCGACCGCCACCGCGACCACCCGCGTCATCCGCGACTACGACAAGCCCCTGTGGCGCCGACTGCTGCTCACGCGCGAGGCCGCGATCGTCGGCCTGCTCCTGCTGGTCGCGATCGTCTCGGCCTCCAGCATCCGCGGGTTCGGGCAGCCCATCACGCTGACCTACCTGCTGCTCGACATCGCGCCGATCCTGCTGATCGCCCTGCCGATGACCCTCATCATGATCACCGGCGAGATCGACCTCTCGGTGGGCAGCATGGTCGGACTGTCCAGCGTCGTCACCGGCGCTCTGGTGCAGGCGGGGCTCCCGTTCGAGCTCGCCGCGCTCGCCGCCCTCGTCGTGGGCGTGATCGGTGGCGCGTTCAACGGCTTCCTCGTGACGGTCGTCGGGCTGCCCTCGCTCGCCGTCACGATCGGCACGCTCGCCCTCTTCCGCGGCCTCGCCGTCGGGCTGCTGGGCACGGCCGCCGTCACCGACTTCCCGGAGTTCTGGACGGCTCTCGCCAAGGCGAAGATCGCGGGCACACCGATCCCCGTCATCACGCTCCCGTTCCTCCTGCTCGTCGCGGTCTTCGCGGTCCTGCTGCACTTCACGCCGTTCGGCCGCGGGGTGTACGCGATCGGTCTGTCGAAGGACGCGGCGCACTTCTCCGGTGTGCACGTCGAGCGCACGAAGCTCATCCTGTTCGTGCTGTCCGGGGCCGTCGCGGCGTTCGCCGGCATCTTCTACACGCTCCGCTACGGCAGCGCCCGCGGCGACAATGCCACCGGCCTCGAGCTCCAGGTCATCGCGGCCGTCGTGCTCGGCGGCGTGTCGGTTTTCGGCGGCCGCGGCAAGATCTACGGCGTCATCGCCGCCGCCTTCCTCATCGGGGCGCTCGCGAGTGCGCTCCGCCTGGTGAACGTCACCTCCGACGTCATCAACATCATCACCGGCACGCTCCTCGTGATCTCGGTGGTGGCCGCAAGCTTCCTGGCCTGGCTGCAGAAGGCACGCCGCCGACCGGGCAGACCCCCCGCCGGTGCCGCCACAGCGACGAAGGCACCGATGGACGCCGCATCCGCGGCATCTCCCGACGAAAGGAACGAACAATGACGTTTGCACGCAAGCGTGTCACCGCCTTCGCCGCCCTCGCGGTGGCGGCGGCGGTCGCACTGACCGGCTGCGCCGGCTCCACCGACGGCGGGGGAGACGGCGGCGGCGACGGGGCGGACGCCTCGATCACCTTCCTGCCCAAGAATCTCGGCAACCCGTACTTCGACACGTCCAGCGAGGGCGGCAAGAAGGCCGTCGAGGAGTTCGGCGGCACGTTCTCCGAGGTGGGCCCTGCCGAGGCCACGCCCGACGCCCAGGTCAGCTACATCAACACGGCCACGCAGCAGGGGGTCGGCGCCCTCGTCGTCTCAGCCAACGACCCGCAGGCCATCTGCGACGCGCTGAACGAGGCCAGGGACGCCGGCGTCGAGGTCGTCACCTTCGACTCCGACACCAACACCGACTGCCGCGACCTGTTCATCAACCAGGCCGACTCCGAGGGCATCGCGAAGGTGCAGATCGACCTCATCGCCGACCAGATCGGCGGTGCCGGGGAGATCGCCATCCTCTCCGCCTCGGCCAACGCCACTAACCAGAACGCCTGGATCGAGCTGATGGAGGAGTACGTCGCCAGCGAGTACCCCGACATCACGATCGTCGAGACGGTCTACGGCGACGACGACGACCAGACGTCGTTCGACAAGACGGCCGCGCTGCTGCAGACGCACCCGGACCTCAAGGGCATCGTCTCGCCCACCACGGTCGGCATCGCCGCCGCGGCGCGCCACCTGTCGACGTCCGACTTCAAGGGCACGGTCGCGCTCACCGGCCTCGGTACGCCCAACCAGATGCGGGAGTACGTGGAGGACGGCACCGTGACCGCGTTCGCGCTGTGGAACCCGGCCGACCTCGGCTACCTGGCCGCCTACGCCGCGCAGGCCCTGATCGCAGGTGACATCACCGGCGAAGAGGGCGACACCTTCGAGGCCGGTGACCTCGGCGAGTACACCGTCGGCGCCGACGGCGTCGTCCTGCTGGGCGACCCGTTCGTGTTCGACGCCGACAACATCGGCGACTTCGACTTCTGAGTCGCCCGTCCGGCCGGCGCTCCCCGCGAGCGCCGGCCGGGCCCCGAGAGGAATCGCATGACCCGCGTCGCCTTCCAGCTCCAGGTGAAGCCCGAGCTGCTGTCCGAGTACCTCGCCCGTCACACCCCGGTGCGGCCGGAGATGCTCCGCGAGATCGCGGCCGCCGGACGGCGCGACTACAGCCTCTTCCTCGGAAGCGGCGGCGTGCTCTTCGGCTACTACGAGACCGATGACGATGCGGCCGCGCAGGCGTACCTCGCCGCCTCACCCGTCGCCACGCGCTGGGAGGCCGAGATGGCCCCCTTCTTCCTCGACCTCGACGGCCGTCCCGACCAGACCGCCACCTCTCTCACCGAGGTGTTCCACCTCGAAGACCAGCTCGCCGCCGCCGGCGAGAGCGCCACACCCGCCACCGACAACGAAGGCCGTGCATCGTGAGCATCCTCACCCCTGACATCCTCGCCGCGCTCGAGAAGCAGAGCATCGAGCTGCCCAGCTGGGCGTTCGGCAACTCCGGGACCCGGTTCAAGGTGTTCAGCACTCCCGGCACGCCCCGCGACCCGTACGAGAAGATCGCGGACGCCGCGCAGGTCCACGCCCACACCGGGCTCGCGCCCACCGTGGCGCTGCACATCCCGTGGGATATCGTCGACTCCTTCGACGACCTGCGCCGTCATGCCGAGGACCACGGCGTCTCCCTCGGCACGGTGAACTCCAACACCTTCCAGGACGACGACTACAAGTTCGGCGCTCTCACCCACGAAGATGCGGCCGTGCGCCGCAAGGCCATCGACCACCACCTGGCCTGCATCGACGTCATGGACGCCACCGGCAGCCGCGACCTGAAGATCTGGCTCGCGGAGGGGTCGAACTACCCCGGGCAGGCCGACCTGCGCGGACGGCAGGATCGCCTGCACGACTCGTTGCAGCAGATCTACGCGCGCCTCGACGACCACCAGCGCCTCGTGCTCGAGTACAAGTTCTTCGAGCCGGCGTTCTACCACACCGACGTCCCGGACTGGGGGACGTCCTACGTGCAGGTGACCGCCCTCGGCGACAAGGCGATGGTCTGCCTCGACACCGGTCACCACGCGCCGGGCACCAACATCGAGTTCATCGTGATGCAGCTGCTGCGCCTCGGCAAGCTCGGCTCGTTCGACTTCAACTCCCGCTTCTATGCGGACGACGACCTCATCGTGGGTGCCGCCGACCCGTTCCAGCTGTTCCGGATCCTGTTCGAGGTGATCCGGGGCGGCGGGCTGAACAACCCCGACGTCGCCTTCATGCTGGACCAGTGCCACAACATCGAGGACAAGATCCCCGGACAGATCCGCTCCGTCCTGAACGTGCAGGAGATGACCGCGCGGGCGCTGCTCGTCGACCGAGAGGTGCTGGCGACCGCCCAGCGCAGCGGCGACGTGCTGACGGCGAACGCCGTCTTCATGGACGCCTTCTCCACCGACGTCCGCCCGGCCCTGGCCGCGTGGCGAGAGGAGCGCGGTCTGCCCGCCGACCCGATGGCGGCGTACGCGGCCTCCGGGTACGGGCAGCGGATCGCGCAGGAGCGCGTGGGTGGCGTGCAGGCAGGCTGGGGGGCCTGATCCGATGACCGCCCACGACATCCGCGACCACGACCTCGACGGACCGCACGGTCCGCTGCGCGTACGCGTCTACTCCCCGAAGTCGCCGAGCGGCCACGGCCTGGTCTGGGCGCACGGCGGCGGATTCGCGGGCGGCGACATCGACATGCCGGAGGGCGACGCCGTCGCGCGGGCGTTCGTCGACCACGGGATCGCCGTGGTGAGCGTGGACTACGCCCTCGCCCCGGTGACGGCGGCGTGGGCCGCACGCCTCGGTGCGGACGAGCGGGACGGGGTGCACTACCCCGTCCCCCACGACGAGCTGGTGGCGGCCTTCCTCTGGGCCGCGTCGTCAGAGATCGCCTCCGGACCGTGGGCGATCGGCGGAGCCAGCGCAGGCGGCAACCTCGCCACCGGCGCGGCGCTCCGCCTCGCACACGAGGGCGGCGTCGTGCCCGCACTCGCCGTCCTCGCCTACCCGACGCTGCAGGCGGTGCAGGCCGCTCCCGAACCGGAGCTGCGTGCCCTGCTCGACGGAGACCCCTCCGCTGACGTGTTCACCCCCGATTTCGTGCGCCGCATGTACGAGAACTACCTCGGGAGCGACCCCGACACGGCGGACGTCTATGCCGTCCCCGGCACCGCAGAGCCGACGGCACTCGCCTCTTTCCCGCCCACCATCATGGTCAACGACGAGACCGACGAACTCCGTGTGTCCGGCGAGGCGTTCGCCCGCTCCCTCGCCGCCGCCGGCGTCGAGGTCGCAGCCGTCGTCGAGCCGGGCACCACCCACGGGCACCTCAACCGCCCCGAGGAAGCCGCCTTCGCCGCGACGATCGACCGATTCGCGGCGCGGATCCTGCAGCTCCCCTGACTCCCCGGCGTCGACCGGGCTTTTTCACTCACGAACCGAGGACTCGCATGACGAACCCCACCGCCGCCGCACTGATCGCGCGGAGCAACCGCCTGGGCGCCGACCCGAAGAACACGAACTACGCGGGCGGCAACACCTCCGCCAAGGGCACCGAGATCGACCCGGTGACGGGGCAGCCGGTCGAGCTGCTCTGGGTGAAGGGATCCGGGGGCGACCTCGGCACCCTGACCGAGGCCGGCCTGGCCGTCCTCCGTCTCGACCGCATGCGCGCGCTCGTCGACGTCTATCCGGGCGTCGAGCGCGAGGACGAGATGGTCGCCGCGTTCGACTACTGCCTGCACGGCAAGGGCGGCGCCGCCCCCTCCATCGACACCGCCATGCACGGCCTGGTCGATGCCCCGCACGTGGACCACCTCCACCCCGACTCGGGCATCGCGATCGCCACCGCCGCCGACGGTGAGGAACTCACGACGACGATCTTCGGCGACCGCGTGGTCTGGGTGCCGTGGTGCCGCCCCGGCTTCCAGCTCGGACTGGACATCGCGCAGATCAAGGCCGCGAACCCGCAGGCCATCGGCACGATCCTCGGCGGCCACGGCATCACGGCGTGGGGCGACACCTCGGAGGAGGCGGAGGCGAACTCCCTGTGGATCATCGACACCGCCGCCGCGTACATCGCGGAGCACGGGTCTCCCGCACCGTTCGGCAGCACCCGATCGGGCTTCGAGGCCCTGCCGGAGCCGGAGCGCCGCGCCAGGGCGGCCGCCCTCGCCGGGACCATCCGCGGTCTCGCGTCGACGGACAAGCCGATGGTCGGCCACTTCACCGACAGCGACGTGGTCCTCGACTTCCTGGCCTCCGAGAAGGCTCCGGCCCTCGCCGCCCTCGGCACGAGCTGCCCCGACCACTTCCTGCGCACCAAGGTCAAGCCGCTCCTCCTCGACCTGCCCGCCACGGCAACCGTGGAGGAGCAGACGGAACGCCTGCGGGAGCTCCACGCCGCCTACCGCGCCGACTACCAGGCCTACTACGACGCGCACGCGACCGCCGAATCGCCCGCGATCCGAGGGGCGGATCCGCTCATCGTCCTCGTGCCCGGCGTCGGCATGTTCTCGTACGGGGCGAACACCCAGACCGCGCGGGTCGCCGGCGAGTTCTACGTGAATGCGATCAACGTGATGCGCGGCGCCGAGGCGCTGTCGAGCTACTCCCCCATCTCCGACGCCGAGAAGTTCCGCATCGAGTACTGGGCGCTGGAGGAGGCGAAGCTGCAGCGGATGCCGAAGCCGAAGTCCCACCAGGGCCGCATCGCGCTCGTCACCGGCGCCGCGAGCGGCATCGGCAAGGCCATCGCCACCCGCCTGGCCGCGGAGGGCGCCTGCGTCGTCGTCGCCGACCTCGACCTCGACAAGGCCAGGGCCGCGGCTGCCGAGCTCGGGAACGAGGACGTCGCGATCGGCGTGGCCGCCAACGTCGCCGACGCCGATGCGGTGCAGGCCGCGATCGACGAGGCGGTGCTCGCGTTCGGCGGCCTCGACCTCGTCGTGAACAATGCCGGCCTCTCGCTGTCGAAGCCGCTGCTGGAGACGACCGAGAAGGACTGGGATCTCCAGCACGACGTGATGGCGAAGGGCTCGTTCCTCGTCTCGAAGGCGGCAGCTCGGGTGCTCATCGATCAGGGGCTCGGCGGCGACATCATCTACATCTCTTCCAAGAACTCCGTCTTCGCGGGTCCGAACAACATCGCCTACTCGGCGACGAAGGCCGACCAGGCGCACCAGGTGCGACTGCTCGCGGTGGAACTCGGCGAGCACGGGATTCGGGTCAACGGCATCAACCCCGACGGCGTGGTCCGCGGTTCCGGCATCTTCGCCTCCGGGTGGGGAGCGAACCGGGCGGCCACGTACGGCGTCAAGGAAGAGGACCTCGGCCAGTTCTACGCCAACCGCACCATCCTCAAGCGCGAGGTCGTGCCGGAGAACGTCGCGGACGCCGTCTTCGTGCTGACCGGTCCGGAGCTGAGCCGGACTACCGGGCTGCACATCCCCGTCGATTCCGGCGTCGCCGCGGCGTTCCTGCGATGACCGACGACCGCTCGCCTGCGACCGCACGGCACGTCCGTGCGGTCGCAGCGGTGGATCTCGGCGCCACGAGCGGCCGCGTGATGATCGGCCGCGTGGGGCCGGGCGTCCTGGAGCTCGAGCCGGTCTCCCGCTTCCCGAACGGCCCGGTCGCCCGCGCCGACGGTCTGCACTGGGACTTCGACGCCCTCGTCGCCCATGTCCTCGACGGCCTGGCCGAAGCGGTCCGCCGGGAACCGGGCATCGAGTCGATCGGGATCGACTCGTGGGCGGTCGACTACGGTCTCCTCCGCGCCGGCGAGCTGCTCGCGGAGCCGTTCCACTACCGCGACGACCGCACCGCCCGCGGGGTGGACGAGGTGCACGCCCTCGTCCCGTTCGACGACCTCCACGCGCGCAACGGCCTGCAGTTCCTCCCGTTCAACACGCTCTACCAGCTCCGGGCGGACGAGCTCCGGCACGACGCCGACACCGCGCTCCTCGTCCCGGACCTCCTCGCCTTCCTGCTCACCGGCGCCCGCGTCGCCGAACGCACCAACGCTTCGACGACGGGACTGCTGGACGTGGAGTCCGGCACCTGGGACCTGGCGCTCGCGACCCGCCTCGGCATCGACGCCCCTCTCCTGCCGGACCTCGTCGACCCCGGCACGGTCATCGGTCGGCTGCGCCCGGAGATCGCGGAGCGCATCGGCGTGGATCTGCCGGTGATCGCGGTGGGTTCGCACGACACCGCGTCGGCGGTGGTCGCGGTCCCGATGACCTCGCCCCGCGCCGCGTACATCTCCTGCGGTACCTGGGGACTGGTCGGGGTCGAGCGGGTCGAGCCGATCCTCACGGCGGCGGCGAGGGACGCCAACTTCACCAATGAACGCGGCGTGGACGACCGCTTCCGCGTCCTCCACAACGTGACCGGACTCTGGCTCCTCAGCGAGACCGTGCGGGCCTGGGAAGCCGAGGACGGAGCGCCCATTGACCTGTCGTGGCTGCTCGCCGAGGCTGCTGCCGCGGCGCCGCCGTCGGCGGTGTTCGATGCGAACGACCCCAGGCTCTCGCCCCCCGGCGACATGCCTGTGCGTATCAGCGATCTCCTGCGTTCCCGCGGCACCGCCGTCCCCGCCTCGCGTCCGGCGTTCGTCCGGCTCGTCGTGGAGAGCATCGCCACCGCGTTCGCCGACGCCGTCCGGACGGCGGGCGGTCTCGCCGGGCACCCCCTCGACGTCGTCCACCTGGTCGGGGGCGGGTCCCTCAACCGGCTCCTGTGCCAGGCGACGGCGGACCGCACCGGGCTTCCCGTCCTGGCCGGCCCCGTCGAGGCGACCGCTCTCGGTAACGTCCTCGTGCAGGCGCGAGCGCTCGGGGCGGCGCCCGCCGAGCTCTCGGAGCTTCGTGCTCTCGTGGCGTCGACGCACCCGCCGACGGTCTACCGCCCGCGGAGCGCCTGAGCGCCGATCAGCGCACGTTGCCGTTCGAGCAGGTCTGCTGCGCGGCGGAGTTGCCCTTGATCGAATCGGGCAGCGCCACGACGTCCGGAGCGGTCGTCGGGGTCGGAGTCGCCTCCTGCGTCGGGGTGGTGGGCTCGGCGGGCGCGGTGGGTGTCGTCGGCTCCTGCACGACAACGCCGTCGTTGCTGGTGTTCTCGTGCGTGATCTGCAGCTGGGCGTTGGCCTCGATCGCGTCCCAGAGCGCCGCGGCGGCCGCGTCGTTCGGCACGACCTTGTTCGGGTCGTCCCAGTCCTCCAGGGTCGGGTACTGCACGAACACGATGTCCTCGAACGGCACCGACTTCACGGCGAGAGCGATCTGCACGATCATCATCGGGTCGGCGAGCGACGTGCTCGTCTCGAGGTTCTGGATGCCCGTGTTGGCGAGCTTCAGCATCACCGGCACGTTGCCCAGCACCTCGCCGCTGATGAGCTTGCGGGCGAGGCTCGACATGTACTGCTGCTGGTTGCCGATGCGGCCCAGGTCGCTGCCGTCGCCGACGCCGTGACGGGTGCGGAGGAACTGTAGAGCCTCGAGCCCCTGGACGGTGTGCGTGCCGGCAGACATGTCGAGACCCGTGTAGCGGTCGCGGATCGGGTTGGCGAGGCAGACGTCGACACCGCCGATCGCGTTGGTGATCTCGATGACCCCGCCGAACGTCACGGAGGCGGCGAACTGCACCTCCTGGTCCGTGAGGGCCGAGATCGTGCGGACGACGCAGTTCAGTCCGCCGTCGGTGTAGGCGACGTTCAGGGGCTGCTTGCTCATCGCGGCGGTGGCGTTGCCGTCCTCGTCCTCACAGGACGGGATGGGGATCATCAGGTCGCGCGGGAAGCTGACGACCGTGATCCGCCGCGGCTCCTCCGAGACGTGCACGAGCAGATTCACGTCGTTGAGGGTGCCCTCCGCATCCCCGCCGGTGCACCGATCGCCGAAGTACTGCTTGTAATCGTCCTCGCAGGTGTCGACGCCGGTGAGGACGAGGTTGAAGCCGCCCTTGTACTCCCCGATGTCCGGCGGCAGGTCTTCCTGGCCGTCGAGGTCGACGGCGTTCGCCGAGACGGTGTTGGAGAAATCGAGGTAGAAGTAGGCCGCGACGCCGATACCGCTGACGAGCACCACCGCCATGCTGATCGCGAGAAGCCGGAGGAGCTGGCTGACGGCGCCGGGCGAGCGCAGCTGACCATGTCGCGCGACGGTGCGGCGGCGGCGGGTGTTCTCGCTCACTCGGGCCCTTTCGAATTCAGCGACGGCGGGGGTACCGCGCTCAGGAAGCGGAGGGTGTGGGATTCGAACCCACGAGACATCTCTGCCCACTGGTTTTCAAGACCAGCTCCATCGGCCGCTCGGACAACCCTCCCGACAGAAACATCTGCCGACCAGGCGCGAGTCTAGCCGAGTTCTATTCTCCTGCGTCGACCTGGGCGGGTGCTGGAAGCGTGTCCAGGGCGCTGGCGAGCCCTCCCTGCTCGACGTCCGCGGTGATCTCACCCGCGGCGTCCTTCACCTCGACCGGCGCCTGTCCCATGGCCACCGCACGCCCACCGCCGCTGCGTGCCCAGCCGAACATGCCGATGTCGTTGCGTCCGTCTCCGGCGACGAGCACGCGCGCGGCGTCCAGACCGAGCTCGTCGCGCACGCGTTCCAGGGCCGTGCCCTTGTCCACTCCCTGCGGTGCGATGTCCAGCCAGGCCGTCCAGCCGATCGCGTACGAGACCTCGTTGAGTCCGGCGTCGGCGACGAGTCGGTGGAAGTCGTCCTCGTCGTGTCCGGGCGAGACGACGACGATGCGGGAGACGGGGAGGGCCCCGAGCTCCTCGAAGTCGACCTGGCGGCCGCCGTCGAGCGTCCAGTCGTCGAGCTGCTCGGTGAACAGCCGCTGCCCCGACCCGAGCTCGACCATGTAGCGCGCGTCCGGAAGGCGCTCCTGGAGCAGGGCGAGCACCGGCGTCGGGTCGAAGGTCTCGACGTGCCAGCGCTCCCACTCGTCGCCGTCACGGCGCATCGTGACGGCGCCGTTGGAGCACACCACGTACTCGGCGGTGAGGCCGAGCTCCTCCACGTAGCGACGGGTCGCCATCCAGCTGCGACCGGTCGCGATGGTCACCACGTGCCCCGCTTCGCGGACGCGGGCGATGGCCTCGGGGACACCGGGGCTCATCGTCTCGTCCTGCAGGAGGATGGTCCCGTCGACGTCGAGGCCGACCAGCCAGGGGGCCGTCACCGCGTGCTCGGCTCGTCGGCGAGCGGGCGGATCACCTCGAGTCCGCCGAGGTAGGGGCGCAGGACCTCGGGAACCCGCACCGAGCCGTCCGCCTGCTGGTGCGTCTCGAGCAGGGCGACGATCCAGCGCGTGGTCGCGAGCGTGCCGTTGAGGGTCGCGACGTGCTGGGTCTTCGGCGCCGTACCGCCCTCCTCCGCCGCGGGGCGGTATCGCACGTCGAGACGCCGCGCCTGGAAGGTCGTACAGTTCGAGGTGGAGGTCAGCTCGCGGAACGCGCCCTGCGTGGGCACCCAGGCCTCGATGTCGTACTTCCGCGCCGCGCTCGACCCGAGGTCTCCCGCGGCGACGTCGATCACGCGGTAGGCGAGGCCGAGCGAGGTCAGCATCTCCTCCTGCAGAGCGACGAGGCGCAGGTGCTCCGCCTCGGCATCCTCGGCGGTCGTGTAGACGAACATCTCCAGCTTGTTGAACTGATGCACGCGGATGATGCCCCGGGTGTCCTTGCCGTGCGAGCCGGCTTCCCGGCGGTAGCAGGTCGACCATCCGGCGTAGCGGAGGGCGCCGGGCGCGAGGTCGACGATCTCGTCCTTGTGGTACCCGGCGAGAGCGACCTCGCTGGTGCCGACGAGGTAGAGGTCGTCGTCCTTGTCGAGGTGGTACACCTCGTCGGCGTGCTCGCCCAGGAACCCCGTGCCCTGCATGATCTCGGGGCGCACGAGGGTCGGCGTGATCAGCGGCACGAAGCCGTTCTGCAGCGCCTTGTCGAGAGCGAGGTTCATGAGTGCGATCTCGAGGCGGGCACCGATCCCGCGCAGGAAGTAGAAGCGCGCGCCGGAGACCTTGGCGCCGCGCTCCATGTCGATCGCGCCGAGCATTTCCCCGAGTTCGAGGTGATCCCGCGGCTCGAAGTCGAAGGCCGGCACCTCGCCCACGCGACGCAGCTCGACGAAGTCCTCCTCGCCGCCGGCCGGGACGCCGTCGATCACGACGTTCTCGATCCGCGCGAGTGCCGTCGCAGCGGCCTCGGCCGCTTCGTTCGCCGCGTGCTGGGCCTGCTTGACCCGGTCGGCGAGGTCCTTGGCCTGCGCGACCAGGGCGGCCTTCTCCTCCTTGGGCGCCTTCGCGACCAGCTTGCCGAAGGCATTCTGCTCGGCGCGCAGCTCCTCGAACGCGGCGAGCGCGGCGCGGCGCGATCGGTCGGCCTCGAGTGCGACGTCGACGGTGCTCTGGTCATTGCCACGGGCAGCCTGCGAACGGCGGACGATCTCCGGGTTGTCGCGGAGGAGTGCGAGGTCGATCATGCCGCAAGTCTACGAGGTGTGGGCCCGGGGACCGGGCGGCTGGGTGTCCCTCCATCGGCGCCGCTCTCCTCGGACGATGCCGGTCTAGAGTAGCGCCATGACCACGAGTCCTCCCGTTCGGAAGCAGGCGGCGCTCGTGTACAACCCGGTGAAGGTCGACGGGAAGCGTCTGCGCGCGCAGGTCCGCGACCTGTCCCGCGAAGCCGGATGGGACCATCCCGCCTTCTACCCCACGACCGTGGAGGACGCGGGGCAGGGGGCGACGGCGGAAGCGCTCGCGCGCGGAGTGGACGTCGTGCTCGTGGCGGGCGGCGACGGCACGGTGCGGGCGGTCGCCGAAGCCATCGCCAATACGGGCGTGCCGCTCGCGATCCTCCCGAGCGGCACCGGGAACCTTCTCGCGCGCAACCTTGGTCTCCCGCTGGCCGACCCTACGGAGATGATCCGCGCCGCCCTCGGCGACTTCCACCACCCCATCGACATCGGCTGGGCCCGGATGACCAGGGAGGACGGCGGCGAGGAGGAGCATGCGTTCGTCGTGCTCGCCGGCATCGGCCTGGACGCCGACATGATCGCGAACACCCGTGCCGATCTGAAGAAGTCGGTCGGCTGGATCGCCTACGTCGACGGCGCCGCCCGGTCACTTCCCCGCGCGAAGCCCTTCCGCGCGGTCTATCAGATCGGCACGGGGCGGCTGCACTCCACGAAGGTGCACAGCATCCTGTTCGCGAACTGCGGCACCCTCCCGGCCGGCATCTCCCTCATCCCGGACGCGTCCATCACCGACGCGACCCTCGACGTCGCGGTCATCCAGCCGACCGGCGTGCTCGGCTGGCTCGGCGTCTGGCGCAAGATCTGGTGGGACAACTCCGTGCTGCGCCGGTTCCGTGCCGGACGGTTCGTGCTCAAACGCCGGGGCACGGATGCCTCGGTCCACTACTTCCGCGGCGCCCGCGCCGAAGCTGCGGCGCCCGCCCCCACGCCCATCGAGCTCGACGGCGACGAGTTCGGCGAGGCTGTGCGCGTCACCTGCCGCGCCGACCCCGGCGCACTCCTGCTGGCTCTGCCCACCGGGCACCCGGTGCACGTCCTCTGAGAGCCGCCTCCTCAGCGCACGTCGACCGTGCCCTCCAGACCGCCGCCGACCAGGGTCAGCTGGAACGGACCATCATCGTCGACCTCGTCTTCGGGGAACTCGATCACCGTGCCCCGCGGCGCCATGTCCATGGTGCACACCTGGTTCTCGTCGGTGACGAACGTGACGGTCCCCGTGGACCCGTCGCCCTCGACGGTCTCGACGACCGGAGCGCAACTGGAGGAGCCCCAGGTCAGGAGGACGAGCCCACCGTCGTCGAACCAGCCGGCCGAAGGCTGATACTCGGTCGACGATCCCGGTGTCGCCGTGGCATCGGGATCGGCATCGACGTCGATCTCATCGAGCAGGTCGCCGGAGGTCACGACGAGAGTGATGTCCTTCGTCGGGTCGACGCCCTCGGGCAGCGCGCCCAGGCTCGCGCGCGGTGCGAGGTCCGCCGTGCAGGCCTGCTCCGTCGCGCCATCGGCGTCCGGCTCGACGAGGGTGACCGAGACCCGCTGTCCCTCGGCGGTGATGTCGTCGACCTGGGGCAGGCACGTCGAGGATCCCCAGCTCACGATGGCGAACATCCGTCCGTCGTCGAGGAGTGTCGCATCCATGTCGTCCTGGTCGTCGCTGCTCCCCGCGCTCCCGGGACCGCTGGACGGGTCGGACGTCGAGTGCGGTGCCGCTCCGCCGGGACCGACCGTGCAGCCGGCGAGGAGGAGAGCCGCGGCGAGCGCGGAGGACACGGCGATCACAAGCCTGCGGGGAGTCATGCCCCTCAGGCTAGCGGCGCGTCCCTCCGGGCGAAACGGGGCTTGACGGAATGCAGGGTCACTGCAGCGCGGAGGTGAGCCGTGCCAGGTTGTCGAGCACGGTGGAGCGCAGGGGCTGCTGCATCCATTCCTCGAGGGTCAGCTCCCTGCTCAACGACCGGTACTTGTCCTCGACCTCGCGCATCTCGGCGACGAACTCCTCGCCGCGGACGAGCATCGAGACCTCGAGGTTCAGGCCGAACGAGCGCATGTCCATGTTGCTCGACCCGATGACGGCCACCTCATCGTCGATGGTGAGGCTCTTGGTGTGGAGGATGTAGGGCTTCCGGTACATCCAGATCCGCACCCCCGCGCGCAGCAGCGCTTCGTAGTAGCTCCGCTGGGCGTGGTAGACCATCGCCTGGTCGCCCTCCTCGGAGACGAACAGCTGCACCTCGACACCGCGGTCGACGGCCGCGGTGACCGCGAGCAGCAGGGCCTCGTCCGGGACGAAGTAGGGACTGACGATCATGATCTGCTTCTTCGCCGCGTAGAGGAGCGCGAGGAACAGACGCAGGTTGTTCTCGACCTCGAAGCCGGGACCGGACGGCACCACCTGGCAGTCCAGGTCCCCCGATCCGATGTTGGCGTGAGAGATGTCGATCTCCTCCAGCACGACATCGGTCTCGCTGTACCAGTCGCTGAGGAAGATCGCGTTGACGCTCAACACCACCGGTCCGTCGAGCCTCACCATCAGATCGACCCAGTGCAGACCGCGCCGGATGTTCTTCGGCAGGTTGTAGGTGGAGTCGGTGATGTTCTGCGATCCCAGGAAGGCGATGTTGCCGTCCACGACGAGCAGCTTGCGGTGGTTGCGCAGATCAGGGCGCTGCATCTTGCCCTTGAGTGGCTGCACCGGAAGCATCAGATGCCACTCGGCGCCCATCTCGTTGAGACGGGCGATGGTCTGGCGGTAGCGGGGCTTGCCGCGGTTCGCCCAGTGGTCCAGGAGCACGCGGACGGCGACGCCCCGCGCCGCGACCTCTTCGAGGGCGCGGAAGAAGTTGTCCGTCGAGTCATCGGACTGCAGGATGTAGAACTCGACGTGCACGTAGTCCTGCGCCGTGCGGATGGCCTCCGCCATCTCGTCCAGCGATTCCTGGTAGTCGGAGATGAGGTGCGCGCCGTTGTCGCCGGAGAGCGGCAGAGCGCCGAGGCGCTGATTCATCTGCACGATGGGCCCGAACCAGGCGGGGGCGTTGGGCCGCAGCGTCCCGAAGTGCAGGTGCTCGCTGGTCTCGGCGATGTACTCGTTGATCTGCTCCTGCTTGCGGCGCCGTGCGCGCGGCAGACGGGGGTTCCCGATCAGCAGGAACAGGAAGACGCCGACCACCGGGATGAAGAACACGGCGAGGAGCCAGGCCATCGCCGCGGTGGGACGGCGGTTGCGCGGGATGACGATGATCGCGGTGACGCGGATGATGATGTCGAGCACCAGCACGAAGGCGGCAATCCACCAGCCCCAGGACTCCGCGGTCATCACGCCCCCTCACCCACGCCGGGGATCGTCACCCCGAGGCGCACCGGAGCCGGCACGCTCGCTTCACAGTAGCGGATGGGGCGGACTCAGGCCCGCGGAGGCAGTCCGCGCGCGGCGCGTTCCTCGGCCTCAATCTGCGCGTGGACCTTCCGCTCCGTGCGGTCGAACCGGAGGATCCCGCGGAGCACGACGAAGAAGACGATGCTGACGCCGACCGTCGGCAGGAGCGACCATGCCGCGGCGAGCCAGAAGTTGTCCATGCCTCCATCGTACGCGAGCGACTACTCGTGCACAGGCGCCGCTTCCCAGGAATCTCGTCCACATCGCTCCGTCCCCGGTCCGGCGGAGACGGAAGAACGGGAACCTCTCCTCATGACAACCGTGCTCCGCGCCTCCGACTCCGCCCAGTTCCTCGGCATCGTGCCCGCCCTCGCAGGGTTCACGCCGCACGAGAGCATCGCCCTGCTCCCGTTCCACGGCAGCCGCAGCGACGGGGCGATGCGCCTCGATCTACCCGATGCTGCCGTTCCTCTCCTGCACTACGCCGCAGCGGCCGTCGAGTTGCTCGGCCGCGTCCCCGGTACCGATGCGCTGGCTGTGGTCGTATACACCGATGAACCACCCCAGACGACGCCCGATGGCCTCGTCCTCCCCCAAGCTGTGACGGTGGACACCCTTCTCGGATGCGCCGAGGAAGCGGGGTTGCGTACCGTCGAGGCCCTGTGTGTGACGCCCGAGGGATGGGCCCGCTACGACGACGAGGATCCGACGCTGTATCCCCTGTCGGACATCGTTACGCCGCCGGGTGGTTCCTCCCTCGGCGACGTCTCCGGCGATCAGTTCTCCGGCGCGGGGCTCCCGGCTGTCCAGGCCCCGGAGGAGGACCAGGTGGCACGCATCCTGCGCGGCCTCGACGCCGCCCTCGCGCCAGGGCAGGCCGACACCTCCGGTTCCGCAGAGCCGGAGGTGATCGCGGCGTGCGCGCTCCTCGACGACATCCCCGCCTTCCTCGAGTCCGTCGTCCATCACCACGACACTCTGCGGCCGTTCGACGCCGCAGCGCTCGTGTGGTGCCTCGGACGTCCGCCGGTGCGCGACGCGGCGATCGCCCAGTGGGCCACCGATCACCGTCAGGGCATTCGCACCATGGAGGCGCAGCTGGCTTTCGCCGCCTCCGGCACCAGGGTGCCCGACGACATCGGACGGGTGTTCCTCGGCCGCGGCCCCGCGCCGGACGGGGAGCGCCTCCGTGCAGCGCTGCACGCCGTCCGACATGCGACCGCCCTGGCCCCCCGGGCAGCACGCCCCGGCCCGCTCACGGTCGCGGCCTGGCTCTCCTGGGCGCTCGGCCGTGCCACGCACGCGGGTCGCTACCTCGACATGGCGAGAGAGATCGATCCGGGGTACAGCCTCGCGCTACTGCTGGACACCATGATGTGCGGCGCCGTTCTGCCGGAGTGGGCGTTCCGCGGGCGGGGCGGAGCGTGAGCGCCTCGCTTCTACTTGACCAGCGGGAAGAGGATGGTCTCGCGAATCCCGAGGCCGGTGATCGCCATCAGGAGTCGATCGATGCCCATCCCCATGCCCCCGGACGGCGGCATGCCGTGCTCGAGAGCCCGCAGGAACTCCTCGTCGATCGGCATGGCCTCGACATCGCCTCGCGCGGCGAGCTTCGCCTGCTCCACGAAGCGTTCGCGCTGGATGACGGGATCCACGAGCTCCGAGTAGCCGGTCGCCAGCTCGAAGCCCCGGATGTAGAGGTCCCACTTCTCCACGACGCCCTCAACGGACCGGTGTTCGCGCACGAGAGGCGACGTGTCGACGGGGAAGTCCATGACGAACGTCGGCCGCACGAGGTCACCCTTCACGAAGTGCTCCCAGAGCTCCTCGACGAGCTTCCCGTGCGTGGCCTGAGGCGGCACATCGACCCCGTTCGCCTCAGCGAAGGCGATCAGGTCGTCGACGGAGTCCGCGGGCGTGACCGTCCGACCGGAGGCGGCCGAGAGGGACTCGTACATCGAGATGCGGTCCCACTCACCGCCCAGGTCGTACTCGGTGCCGTCCGCCCAGGTGACCGTGGTCGACCCGGCGACGGCAACCGCAGCCTGCTGGACCAGTTCCTGCGTCAGGCCCGCCATCTGGTTGTAGTCGCCGTAGGCCTGGTAGGCCTCGAGCATCGCGAACTCCGGGCTGTGCGTCGAGTCGGCACCCTCGTTGCGGAAGTTCCGGTTGATCTCGAACACCCGCTCGATACCGCCGACGACCGCGCGCTTCAGGTACAGCTCCGGCGCGATGCGGAGGTAGAGCTCGGTGTCGAACGCATTGGAGTGGGTGACGAAGGGACGGGCGGACGCACCGCCGTGCTGCACCTGCAGCATCGGCGTCTCCACTTCGAGGTACCCGTGGGCAGCGAAGGTCGACCGCAGACTCGCGTTCACCGCCGCGCGCGCACGCACGGTCGTCCGCGCCTGCTCCCGCACGATCAGGTCGAGGTAGCGGCTGCGCACACGCCCCTCTTCGCTGAGCTCGGCGTAGGCGTTGGGCAGCGGGAGGATCGCCTTAGACGCGATGGCCCAGTCGTCCGCCATGATCGACAGCTCACCGCGGCGGCTGGAGATCACCTCACCATGCACGAAGACGTGGTCGCCGAGGTCGACGTACTCCTTCCAGTCCGCGAGCGACTCCTCGCCGACATTGGCGAGAGAGATCATCGCCTGGATGCGGGTGCCGTCGCCGGCCTGGAGCGTGGCGAAGCAGAGCTTGCCGGTGTTGCGGCTGAACACCACGCGCCCCGCGACGCCGACGACCACGCCGGTCTCGGCGCCGGGCTCGAGGTCGCCGTACTCCGCACGCAGCGCGGGGATGCTGTGTGTCACCGGTACCGCGACAGGGAAGGCTCCGCCGCCGGCGTCCGAGCGCTTCTCGATCAGACGCTCGCGCTTGGCGAGGCGGACGGCCTTCTGCTCGTGGATGTCCTCTTCGGTGGAAGGGGCGGCCGAGGCCGATTCGGGCGCGTCAGTCATGTGCGGGGCTCCTTGGAAGTCCTCCCCAGTTTACCGAGATGGCGCGGGACGTCCTCGCCGCGCGATGCGCTGGGTAGCCTCGAAGCATGGCCCCCACTCGGATCCTCCGTGCGAGCGCCGTCCTCGCTCTCGCCGCCGTCCCTGTCCTCGCGCCGGAAGTCGCCGTCGCGGTGGCCCCGGCGACCGCGACGACCATCGTCGCCGCCGCCGACGTGGATGAGTTCTCCTACGCCTCGTGGGACGCGGTGTACGACGTCGGGCTCGACGAGGACGGCCGGGCGCACATGCGGGTCACGGAGACGCTCGCCGCGCGATTCCCCGATACCGACCAGAACCGCGGCATCGTGCGCGGCCTGGCGACGGCATACAAGAACGCTGACATCGACACCCGGGTGCTCGCGGTCACCTATGGAGACGGAGCCGCCGTCCCGTATGAGACCGACGAGGACGACGGGACCCTCTTCATCCTCACCGGCGACGACGACTTCGTCCACGGTCTCACCACCTACGTCATCGAGTACGAGATGCGCGACATCATCGTCGGGAGCGCACCCGACCCGTCCGGTTCTCGCGCCGCAGACGAGTTCTACTGGGATCTCCTCCCGCTCGACAGCACGCAACCGATCGAGACGTTCCGGGCCGACATCCGGTTCGATGCCGTGCTGACCGCCCATCTCACCGGCGCGACGAAGTGCTACATCGGCCCCTCCGGATCCACCGAGCCCTGCGACCTGGAGGGACCGATCACGGACGGAGAAGCCGCTTCCTTCCACGTCGAAGCCGGGCCTCTACCCGCCGCGGACGGGGTGACGGTGGCCGTCGGCTTCGATCCCGGCACAGTGACTCAGCCGGCCGCCCGCCTGCCCGATCCCGTCGCCGACCTCGGGCCGGTGCTCGCTGCTGCCGGTGCCGTGGGCCTGTCCGCGATCGGATGGGCAGTCGCCGTGGGCGCCGCCCGACGTCGGCGTCGCGCCACCGGGATCATCGTGGCGCAGTACGACGTCCCCGACGACCAGCCTCCCCTTCTCGCGGCCGCGCTCCTCCCTGGCGCCAAGAACGTGGTGCCCGCCCAGATCGTGCACCTCGCCGTCCGCGGCGCCCTGCGCATCGAGGAAGGCGCGTCAGCCGATGCGCCCCGGCTGCGACGACAGCCCCACGCCAGCGCGCCGAGCCCCCTCGATCAGGCTGCGCTCGACGCGCTCTTCCTCCACGCGGGTGCGGACGGCGTCGTGGACCTGCCGACCGAGAGCGAGGCCTTCGCGACACGGATGACCGCGCTGACGACGAAGGGTCACGAAGAGGCCGCCCGCCGGGGTCTGACGACCAGGGTGCGCAGCCGCGCGGCCGTCATCCTGCAGTCCGTGGCGATCGCCCTCGCCGTGGCGGGTCTCGTCGTCGCCATCATCGCCGTGGCATCCGGACGACTGTCCGCCGGCCCCGCGCTTCTGGCGATCTCCGTCGGGACACTGCTCGTCGCGGCCTCGAGCTTCTTCACCTTCTCGCGGCACACGGTCCTGACGCCGGAAGGTGCGCAGGCGTACGAGCATCTGCAGGGGGTGCGCGAGTTCATCCGGGTCGCGGAGGAGGATCGGTTGCGGATGCTGCAGTCCTACACCGGCGCGGAACGGCGCACCGAGGAGGGGGCGGACGTCATCCATGTGTACGAGCGCCTCCTCCCCTTCGCGATGCTGTTCGGCATGGAGGACGAGTGGGGCCGGGTGCTGGAGAGTGCCTACAGCCGGGAGGCGCACGGCCCGACCTGGATCGGCGACCCCACGTCCTTCGCTCTCCGCACGTCGCTCGTGGCGTTCATGAGCTCCTCCACGGCGGCCGCGACCTACTCGGCCCCGTCCACCGGCACCTCGTCCGCTACCGGTGGCTCGTTCGGCGGCGGGTTCTCCGGGGGCGGGGGCGGAGGCGGCTTCTCCGGCGGACGCTGAGTCCGAGACGCCGCGCCGGGAAGGCGATCAGACGAGCGGCGGCGGTTCCGAGGCGTCGCGCAGCGCCCGCTCGACCGTCGACTGCACCAGAGCCGACAGGAAGCCACCCGGGTTCTCGACCCCGATCTCACGGAGCCGCGAGGTCGACTGGCCGATGATCGAGCGGGAGAACTCCGTGGCCGTGGCGATCGCATCGGCATAGGCGGGGCGGTCGGCCTCGGCGATGACGACCGGTTCGCACCCCATCTCCACGGCCAGCGCCTGGGCGATCGGGAGCACGGCGGCAGGAGCGGTGACCGCCGCGAATCCCGCCTGCAACTGTCGGAGATCGATCGAGGTCCCGGTGAACGTGATCGCCGGGTGCACCGCGAGCGGGATAGCACCGCGCTCTGCCGCCGGGCGCAGGACCTCGATGCCCTGTGCCGGATCGGTGTGCAGGACGAGCTGGCCGATCTGCCACCCGCCCAGCTCCGCGATGCCCGAGACGAGGGCCGGCAGCTCGGCGGAGGGGACCGCGAGGATCACCAGTTCGGCACGCCGCACGACCTCCTGGGTGTCCAGCACCGGGACGCCGGGGAGCACCGCGGATGCGCGCTCGTCGTCCGATCCGCTCGTGATCCCGACGATCGCGTGCCCGGCTCCGGCCAGTGCCGCGCCGATCACCGGACCGACGCGCCCGGCCCCGACGATGCCGACGCCGAGGCGACCGTCGCGCACCACGCTCACTCCTCGCGCGACGTGTCCGGTCGCGCCGGCGGGGTGGGTGGAGGGGTCGGACCGGTCGGCGCCGGGGAGGTCGAGGGGGCAGCCGTCTGCGGCGGTGGCGGCGCGACGGGCGGAGCGGGCGGCGGAGCGACCGGAGGCGCCGTGACCGGCGGGACCGGCGGCGGAGCGACCGGAGGAGTCCGGACGGGCGGGACCGGCGAAGTCGCCGAACCCGGAACACCGGTCGGCGGAGCAGGCGGTGCGAACGGAGCCGGCGGAGCGGGCGGAGCAGGCGGAGCAGGCGGAGCGGATGCCGCCCCTCCGAACGAGGGAGACATCGGCGTCGCAGGACCACCGAACACCGGCGGAGCGGGAGGCGCCACCGGGTCTCCGGTCGCGGCGTGCTCGCTCCAGCGATGGGTGTGATCCCGGGATGCCGCCTCGGCTGCGGCGACGCTGACCTCGTTGAGCAGCGCGAGCGCATCGGCCCGCTCGAGCCCGGAGAGGAGGCCGGTGATCGGCCCCGGCACGGTGTGCACCTGCGCGCCGGAGACTCCCTGCGCCCGGTCGATGGGCCCCTGGCTCAGCGACACGCCCTGGAGACGCGCGAGCGGGAAGACCGCGAGCTTCCGCCACACGATGCCGCGGCGCAGCAGCAGGCCGTCCGTCGTCACGGTGTATCCGTGACGCTTCCAGGAGAACGGTCGCCGCCACCAGGCCCGGCGCGGCATCGTCCGGTAGGGGTCGGCGTCGGTCGGACCGACGACGCCCTGGTCCCACAGCGCGGGGATGCTCTCGGCCGGCACGTCGGGGAGCACGAGCGACAGCACCCGCTCCACATCCGCGCGCTTGCCGACCGGGAGCACGACGTTGAACTGCTGGCCGCTGCTCGACGACTGCTGCGCGGCGCTCTTGCCGCTCATCCGGTTGATCTTGATGGTCCACCAGCCGAACGGCCGCCAGAGCAGGGACTGCGACACCTCGACCGCGAAGATGCGGCCCGGCGGAAGGGTCTCGGTGACGGTGGTGAGCAGGCCGTAGGTGATGCGCACGCCGTCGGGGGTGGGCGCGATGGAGTAGCGCAGCGACTTGGAGATCTGCGCCCACGTGATACCGACCACGGCGATGACCATGGGAACGCCCATGCCGAGACCGATGCCGAGGAGGACGATCCCGCCGTCGGGATCGCCGTCGACGAGGATGCCGATGAGGGTGCTGCCGATCGCGATCGCGAAGATCACGCCGAAGAACACCAGCCACAGCAGCCCGGAGATCAGCTGCGAGCCGATCAGCCGGCCGGCCGGGATCTTGACGACGCTCTCGGGGACGACATCCTGCAGGTCCACACCGGCGAGCAGGCCGTTGACGCCCTCGTTCATCGAGCCGACGAGCTGTGCCCGGGCCGAAGCCGGAGCGGTCCCGCCCGGCGTCGCTGCGCCCTCCGGGTTCGACGCCGCCTGCCGAGCGGCCCGCGCCCCGGAGGCCAGGCGCAGGATCTCGGCGCGCACCCCTTCGGCGCGCGGCGTCGCCAGGTACTCGAGCGCGACGTTCGCATCCGTGCCCGCGCCGACGACCTCGAGCTTCGCGAGGCCGATGATGCGTGCCGGGAACGGCCGCGTGAGGTTCACACCCTGCACGCGGTCGAGGGGCGCACGGCGATGGGAACGGAAGATGATGCCCTTGCGCACCTCGACATGGTCGCCGGTGATGCGGAACTGCTGGAAGCGCCAGACGAACCAGAAGATCGCCACGAGCACCACGACGAGCGCCAGGACACCCAGCAGCGCGATCAGGGCGAAGTTGTTCGCGAGCACCCAGTCCACCGGGTCGCCGCCGGTGTAGTCGTCGTAGTGCGCCTCCTCGGGCGCGAACTGCCCGACGAGCCAGGCGATGACGCGGTCACGCATGTTCGCGATCACGATGCCGCCGACGATGATGAGCGCCAGGCCGCCCTTGAAGAGCGGCGTGAGCGGATGCATCCGGTGCCATTCACCGTCCGCGAGGTGCCTCGACGGCGTGCCCGCGGAGGTCTGCCCGGGCGCGGCCGTGGGGAGCTGCGGCTCGCTCACAGGCCGGTCCGGCGGGTCTCGGCGACCTGGATGAGCGTGTCGCGCAGTGCCTCGGCCGCCGCCTGGGTGAGGCCCGGGATCTGCACGCCGGTGGTCGCCGCCGCGGTGACCATCTTGAGCTGGGAGATGCCGAACGCCCGGTCGAGAGGCCCCTGGGTGATGTCGACGAGCTGCATGCGACCGTACGGAACCGCGATCATGCGCTGCCAGAGGATGCCCTTGCGGAACACGATGTCGTCCGCCCGCAGCATGTAGCCGATCGCCCGCGCCTGACGCGGGAGGATGACCAGCGTCACGAGGGTGATGAGGATGATGACCCCCGCCGGGATCCACACCCAGTCCTGTTCGAGCACGATGTTCAGCACGACGGCCGCCGCCACGACGAGCGCCAGCACGATGACGTTCTGCACGATCTGCGACACCACGTAGCGCGGCGAGATCTGGTGCCAGGTGCCGTCGAGCTCGAGGCGGGCCTCGTTGCGCGCCGTGCGCAGGCCCGTGTAGGTGCCCTGGTCGAGGGCGCCGAGGTCAGTGCCCTCCGCCGGGTTCAGGGGCGCGGTCTCTGGGTTCTGAGTCATCAGGATCCTTCGGCAGGGTGCAGAACTGTTCGGCGACGAGAGCGGCGATGGCGAGCACGACCGCACTCGCGATCAGCGCCACCATGGCCACAGTCGACCCTATCGGGGGATCGATGGGGCGCGTGAGGAGGAAGGCCAGCAGTCCGGCGCCGAAGCCCGCCAGGATCGCCCCCAGCAGACTGGACGCCCGCGCGAGGGTCGCGGCCCGGAGGGCACGGAACGGGTCGATGCGCACCCCGGAGCGGACGCTGCGCCGCACCGGCCAGGCCACCCCGAGCGACGCGCCGGCGATGAGGACGAGCAGCACCGGGAGGAAGAGGGACGGCGTGAACGTGGCCCGCCCCGTCGCCGTGAGCATCTGGTCGAGGAGGAAGCCGGCTCCGGCGCCGACGAGCGCGAGGACGGCGAGAAGTCCGGCGGAGGTGCGCTTCATCCCTCGCCTCGCGCGCGAAGGTCCGCCGCCAGATCGGCGACCCGGCCGCGCCCCACGAGCTCGGCGTCGGAGTCGACGTCGAGCCACGGCTCCAGGACGAACAGCCGCTCCGCCGCCCGCGGATGCGGCAGCTGGATACGGGGGTCGTCCGAGACGACGTCGCCGTAGGCGATGAGGTCGAGGTCGAGGGTGCGATCGCCCCACCGCTCGCCGCGCACGCGGCCGTTCTCGTCCTCGATGGCGTGCAGCATGCCGAGGAGGATCTCGGGAGCGAGCCGGGTGGTCACCAGGGCCACGGCGTTCACATACCCGGGGGCGTCCGGATCGGGGCCGTCCACGCGGAGCGCCACCGTCTCGAACAGGCGCGACAGGCGCACGTCCGAGACGAGCGGCAGCCGAGCGATGCGCGCGACCGCGGCGCGGATCGTCTCCTCGCGGTCTCCGAGATTGGCGCCGAGCGCGACGACCGCCACCGTCTCGGGGCGCGGAGGCCGGGGTCCGGGCACCTGCGGGGGCTGGGTGAGGTTACGGCTCATGTGGTGATGTCCTCCAGCGACTCCGGAGCCCGCGTCCGATGCACCGTCACGGCCACGTCGCCGAACGTCAGGGCGATCGGCGCCTGCGGCTTGTGCACCGTGACGGTCACCTGCTGCACGCGGCGGTCGCCGAGGGCGACGTCCGCGATCCGCTCGGCCAGGGTCTCGATGAGGTTCACCGGCTCCCCCGCGACGACGGCGGCCACCCGCTCTGCGAGCTCGCCGTAGTGCACGGTGTCGGCCACATCGTCGGACGCGGCGGCCTGTTCGAGGGAGAGCCGCAACCGGAGGTCGACCGTGAACTCCTGTCCGTTCTCCCGCTCGTGCGGGTAGACGCCGTGGTGGCCGAACACGGTCAGCCCTGTCAGCACGATCTCGTCGAGGAAGTCCATGCCTCTAGGGTACGGTGACGCTCCGACCTCGCACTCAGCCTTCCCAGGCGCGGGTGATCGCGAGGGCGTCGCGGGTGGCCGCGACGTCGTGCACGCGCACCGCCCAGGCGCCGGCGCGCATCGCGAGCGCACTCGTCACCGCGGTGGCCAGATCCCGGCGCTCCTCGGAGACACCGTCACCGCCCGGCGCCGCCTCCTGCAGCACGTCGGCGAGGAAGCGCTTGCGCGACGTCCCGACCAGCACGCGGAAGCCGAGACCCACGATCTCGTCGAGGCCCCGCAGCACGTCCCAGTTCTGGGCACCGGCCTTGGCGAACCCGATACCGGGGTCGACGATCAGGCGGGAGGGCGCGATCCCGGCGGCCGCCGCCTCGCCGATGCGCTCGCGCAGTTCGCCGGCCACCTCTCGGGCGACGCGGCGGTAATCGGCGTTCGCGTACATGTCGGCGGAGAAGCCCCGCCAGTGCCCGATCGCGAAATCAGCGCCCGACTCCGCCACGGCGGCGCGCATGTCGGGATCGGCCAGTCCGCCGGAGACGTCGTTGACGATGCGCGCTCCCGCGCGCACGGCTGCTGCGGCGGTCGACGCGTTGAGCGTGTCGATGCTGACGACGGCGCCGGCCGCCGCGAGCTGTTCGACGACCGGGAGAACGCGGCGCTGTTCCTCATCCGCCCCGACGCGTTCTGCGCCCGGCCGGGTCGACTCGCCCCCGACGTCGAGGACGGAGGCCCCTTCCGCGCGCAGGCGAAGGCCGTGGGCGACCGCGCGGTCTGCGTCGAGATACCGCCCGCCGTCGCTGAACGAGTCGGGGGTGACGTTGACGATGCCCCAGATACCGGTCATGCGCGCGACGTCCCGACCCCCGGCACGGTCATGCCGATCAGGGTCACCAGCTCCGCGCGTGCCACGGGATCCGTGTAGACCCCGCGCGCCGCGATGGTCAGCGTCGAGGCCTCGGTCTGCCGCCCGCCCCGCATCGTCACGCAGCCGTGGCTGGCATCGAGCACGACGAGCACGCCGCGCGCGTCGAGGTTCTCGGCGATCGTGTCGGCGATCTGCTCCCCCAGCCGCTCCTGCACCTGCGGCCGCGCGGCGAGGATCTCCACGACGCGCACGAGCGCACCGAGACCGACGACCTGCTCGCCCGGAAGGTAGGCGATGTGCGCGTGCCCTGCGAAGGGCAGGAGGTGGTGCTCGCACACCGAGCGGAAGCGGATGTCGCGCAGCAGCACCGCGCCGGACGGCAGGGTGTCGGGCGCCGGCCCGCGGGTCACGCTGATCGTGTGGGCGAGCGGCGCGGCGGGATCCTCGCCCACCCCGGCGAAGAACTCCGCGTAGAGCTCGGCCATCCGGGAGGGCGTCTGCTTGATCCCCGGACGATCGGGGTCCTCGCCGATCGCCTCCAGGAGTTCCCTGGTGAGCCGCTCGACGCGTCGCTTGTCGACGGTCACGTCACGCCGTCGCGGGACGAGGGTTGCCCGCTCCGGCGGAGCCCTGCTGCGGACGCGGCGGGGCCGTCGGCGCCTCGACGGAGGCGGCGAGCGAGACGTCCTTCTTCGGGACCTCGATCGGCGGCCGCTCCGAGACAGGGCGGTCCTCGCTGGACAGCCACAGCGGACGCTCGGGGAGCTTCTTCACCTCGGTGAAGATCTCCGCGATGCGGTTGTGGTCGAGGGTCTCCTCCTCAAGGAGCGCGAGGGCGAGACGGTCGAGGATGTCCCGGTTCTCGCTGAGCACCGCGTACGCCTCGTTGTGCGCCTGCTCGATGAGCGCGCGCACCTCGGCATCGACGCGCTCCGCGACCTTCTCGGAGTATTCGCGGCCACGGCCCATGTCGCGCGCGACGAACATGTCGCCGCCCTCGGTGCCGAGCTTGACCGGACCGACCTGCGTCGTCATGCCGTACTCGATGACCATCTTGCGGGCGATCGAGGTCGCCTTCTCGATGTCGTTCGACGCACCGGTGGTGGGGTCGTGGAAGACGAGCTCCTCGGCGACGCGACCGCCCATGGCGTAGGTGAGCTGGTCCTGCAGCTCGTTGCGGGTCACGGAGTACTTGTCGTCCAGCGGCAGCACCATCGTGTAGCCGAGCGCCTTGCCGCGCGGCAGGATCGTGATCTTCGTCACGGGGTCGGTGTAGTTCATCGCCGCCGCCGCGAGCGCGTGTCCGCCCTCGTGGTACGCCGTGATGAGCTTCTCCTTGTCCTTCATCACGCGAGTGCGACGCTGCGGGCCGGCGATCACGCGGTCGATGGCCTCGTCGAGGGCGCGGTTGTCGATGAGCTGCGCGTTCGAGCGGGCCGTGAGCAGCGCGGCCTCGTTGAGCACGTTCGCCAGGTCGGCACCGGTGAAGCCTGGGGTCTTGCGGGCGACGACCTCGAGGTCGACGTTCTTCGACAGCGGCTTGCCCTTGCTGTGCACCTCGAGGATCTTCTGGCGGCCCTTGAGGTCGGGGGCGTCGACACCGATCTGACGGTCGAAGCGGCCGGGGCGCAACAGCGCGGGGTCGAGGATGTCGGGACGGTTGGTGGCCGCGATCACGATGACGTTCGCGTTCGGGTCGAAGCCGTCCATCTCGACGAGCATCTGGTTCAGCGTCTGCTCGCGCTCGTCGTTGCCGCCGCCCATGCCGGCGCCGCGGTGACGGCCGACGGCGTCGATCTCGTCGATGAAGATGATGGCCGGAGCGTTCTCCTTGGCCTGGCTGAACAGGTCGCGCACGCGGGAGGCGCCGACGCCGACGAACATCTCGACGAAGTCGGAACCGGAGATCGAGTAGAACGGGGCTCCGGCCTCGCCGGCGACGGCACGGGCGAGGAGGGTCTTTCCTGTTCCAGGAGGGCCGTACAGCAGCACGCCCTTCGGGATGCGGGCGCCGATGGCCTGGAACTTCGCCGGGTCCTGCAGGAACTCCTTGATCTCGTGGAGCTCCTCGATGGCCTCGTCGGCACCGGCGACGTCGGCGAAGGTGACCGTCGGGGTCTCCTTGTTGACGAGCTTGGCCTTGGACTTGCCGAACTGCATGACCTTGCCGCCGCCGCCCTGCATGGACGACAGGAGCCACCAGAACAGCAGACCGAGCAGCACGAGGGGAAGCAGCAGGGAGAGGAAGCCGTCGAACCAGGTCGCGCGCGGCACGGCGTCGTTGAAACCGTCCTTCGGAGCGGCCGCATCGATCGCGGCGACCACCTCGTCGGCGCGGGCCTCGACGTAGTAGAACTGGACGTTCTCGGAGCCCTCGTACGGCTTCGACAGCGTCATGTCCACGCGCTGATCGCCGTCGGTGGTGGTGACCTCGGTCACGGTCTTGCCGGAGAGGAGCTCGAGCCCCTCCTGCGTCGTGATCTGCTTCGGCGCGCCGAGGTTCGAGATCAGCAGGAATCCGCCGAACAGCAGCACGCCGATCAGAGCGACGTAGATCAGCGGATTGCGGGTGAGCTTCTTCACATCCATGGTCGGATCAGCGTATCGCCTCCGTGCTAGGGGGCCGCTGTGCGTTCACCCACGGCGCAACGCCCCGAGGCTGGGTCGCTGAACCTGTCGAAGCGTCAGCTGTAGACGTGGGGCGCCAGCACGGCGACGTCGCGGAGGTTGCGGTAGCGCTCGGCGTAGTCGAGCCCGTAGCCGACGACGAATTCCACGGGGATGTCGAAGCCGACGTACTTGCAGTCGATCTCGACCTTCGCGGCCTCCGGCTTGCGCAGCAGAGCCAGGACCTCGATCGACTCCGCGCCACGGGACCCGAAGTTCTCCAGGAGCCAGCTCAGCGTGAGGCCGGAGTCGATGATGTCCTCGACGATGAGCACGTGCTTGCCGTGCAGGTCGGTGTCGAGGTCCTTCCGGATCTGCACGACACCGCTCGACTTCGTGCTGGCGCCGTAGCTCGACACCGCCATCCAGTCCATCGGCGCGTGGAACGGCAGCGCGCGCGCGAAGTCCGCCATGACCATGACCGCGCCCTTCAGCACGCCGACGAGGATGAGGTCCTTGCCCTCGTAATCCTTCGCGACCTGCGCCGCGAGCTCGTCGAGCTTGGCGTGGATCTCCTCCTCGGTGACGAGGATCTGTGCAAGGTCGTCCTGGATCTCCGCGGCGCGCATGGATCGATTTTAGGCGATGCGGCCGTGTGCTCCGTTCGCGCGCGGGCCTCCCCTGCGCGGGCGGCACCGCACTACTCTGACGGTGACGCGGGCGGACGCCCCGACGGAAGGAGATCCCCATGGCGACTCACGACATCCTCAGCCAGGTCCCCCTCGACGACATCGCGCAGAAGCTCGGAGTGTCGCGCGACGAGGCCAAGGTCGCGGTCGAGCAGGGCGGCGCCGTGCTGCTCGGCGGGCTGGCCAGGAACGCGGAGAGCTCCGAGGGGTCGGCGGCCATCGAGAAGGCTCTCGGCAAGCACCGCGGTGCGTCGAGCCCGGCGACGGTCGACGACATCGATCAGGAGGACGGCGAGAAGATCGTCTCCCACATCCTCGGCGGGAAGGAGAAGGAGGTCACGAAGGAGCTGACGGAGTCGAAGGCGACCCCGGGCATCGATTTCGGGAAGCTCCTCCCCATCCTCGCGCCGATCGTGATGGGTCTCATCGCCAACGCGACCAAGGACAAGACGGCGAAGGCGGATGCGGGCACGGAGGGCTCCGGCGGGATCGGCGACGTCATCGGCGGCATCCTCGGCGGCGGCGACTCCGGCTCCGGCGGCGGGTTGGGCGACGTGCTGGGTGGCCTCCTCGGCGGCGGCAAGAGCGGCTCCGGCGGCGGCATCGACCTCGGCGGCATCCTCGGCGGCCTCTTCGGCGGCAAGAAGTAGGACGTGACGCCGCCGCGGTCCGCGATTCAGCGGGTCGCGGCGGTGAACACGATCCGGCCGCCCTGGCGCACGGCGGCGCACCCCGGCAGGTCGATCGGCCCTTGACCCGACCAGTCGGTCACGAGGCGGGCGACCTCGATCGTCTGCGCGCGGCTCAGGCTCGCCCCGAACTCGCTGTCGACCACGAGCCGGATGATGCGGTTGCGCAGCGCGGCGGGGTTGGCGGCGAGCGCGGCGACGCTCACCGAGATGCCGGCCTCGGCGTGCTCGACGATGTCCTCGATCGTCTCGTGGATCATCTCGTCGAACGCCTCCGCATCCTCCCGGAGCTGCTCGGCGGTGCGGGCCAGTGCCTCGGCGATGCCTGGGCCGAGCTGCGCCTCCAGCACCGGGAGCACGTGGCGACGCACCCGCACCCGCGTGTAGCGGTCGTCGGTGTTGTGCGGGTCGTCCCAGGGCTGCAGCTCCGCCGCGGCGCAGAACGCACAGGTGGTCTCGCGGCGCACGCCGAGCAGCGGGCGCAGCCACCGGAGGCCGTCCTCGTCCTCCCGCTCCGGCGCCATGCCCTGCAGGCTCGTCGCCCCGGAGCCGCGCGCGAGCCCGAGCAGGACGGTCTCCGCCTGGTCGTCGAGGGTGTGTCCGAGCAGGACTGCCCGCGCGCCGATGTCGCCCGCCGCGTCCTGGAGCGCGCGGTACCGCGCATCCCGCGCGGCCGCCTCCGGCCCGCCGTCGCCGTCGACCTCGACGCGGACGACGAGCGTCTCGAGCCCGAGCCGTCCGGCGACGCGCGCCGTCTCGGCGGCGACCTCGGCCGACCCGTCCTGCAGGCCGTGATCGACCGTCACCGCGGTCGCACGCACCCCGCGTTTCGCGGCCTCGAACGCGGTGGCCGCCGCCAGTGCGAGCGAGTCGGCACCGCCGGACACAGCGACGACGACGGTCGAGCCCTCCGGCAGATCGGCGAGCGCGGTGCGCACGGCGAGGCGGATCTCGGCGACGGCGGGGTCGAGGGAAGGCATCCCTCCACGCTAGGGCACCGTCTCGTCCGTCACGGTCGGATCCGCGACCCCCGAGTAGGCTGGTCGGCGGCATCCAACCGATCTTCCTGAGGAGCACACGCATGGGCGCACACGACGCCGTCATCGAGATCCCGCGCGGCAGCCGCGTGAAGTACGAGGTCGACCACGAGACCGGGCGAGTGCACCTCGACCGCGTGCTCTACACGACCTTCGGCTACCCGGCCGACTACGGCTACTTCGACAACACGCTCGGCGAGGATGGCGACCCGCTCGACGTGCTGGTGCTCCTCGACCACCAGATCTACCCCGGCGTCGTCGTCGAGGTCCGCCCGGTCGCCGTGCTGAAGATGAGCGACGAGGCCGGTGGGGACGACAAGCTCGTCGCCGTGCTCTCCAAGGACCCGCGCTGGGCCCACATCCAGGACATCGACGATATCGCCGAGTACACGAAGAAGGAGATCGCGCACTTCTTCGAGCACTACAAGGACCTCGAGCCCAACAAGTGGGTCAAGGTCGACGAGTGGGGCAACGCCGCCGAGGCGCAGCGCATCCTCGACGAGGCCATCGTGCGCTTCGGCGAGCAGGGCCACTGACCCCACCGGAGTCGCTGACCTTCTCTGGGTCGCTGAGCCTGTCGAAGCGAAGACCCCCGGACGCCAGGCGTCCGGGGGTCTTCTGCTGTCCGGCCGTCCGTCAGACGGAGATGCCCTTGCTCGCCATGAAGTCGATGGGGTTCGTGTACCGGCCGTTGATGTAGACCTCGAAGTGCAGGTGGCAGCCGAAGGAGCCGCCGGTGTTGCCCGCATACGCGATGACCTGGCCGGCGCGCACCCACTGGCCGTTCCGGACCGCGAAGCCGCCGGGCTTGATGTGCGCGTAGCCGGTGGCGATACCGCCGCCGTGCTGGATCCGGACGTAGTTGCCGTACCCGCCGTTGTAGAACGCGGCGTCGACAGTGCCCGAGTGGGCGGCGTAGATCGCCGCGCCGCAGCCGTTCGCGAGGTCGACGCCGTAGTGCCAGCTCGACGAGCAGCCGTTGGCGTTGCACTGCTGCGAGCGGGGGCCGTAACCGGAGCTGCGGTAGCCGCCGTGCGGACGCACCCAGCCGCCGCTTCCCGGGGTCCCGCCGCCGCCGCTGTTCCCCCCGGCGTTCGCGGCGGCCTCGGCGGCTTCGCGGCGCTTACGCTCCTTCTCGCGCTCCTCGACGCCCTTCTGGTAGCCGGCGACGGTGGTCGCGGTGGTGTCCTTCAGCGCGGCGAGCTGCGCCTGCATCGTGGCGAGGTTGGAGGACTGCTCGTCGAGCGCGGCCTGCGCGGCGTCTGCGGCCTGCTGCGCCGCGACCATCTTCTCCTCGGCGATCTTCTGGAGCCGGTCGCGCTCGTCCCGGGCGACGACCGCCTGGTCGCTGAGCGACTGGGCGGAGTTCCGCGCGGCGACCGCGTCGTTGTAGACGGTCTGGTTGTACTCGAGGAGCTTGTCCATCGACCCGAGGCGGGCGAGGAGCTCGTCGGCGTTGGCTGCGGAGCCCGCGAAGAACAGCTCCAGCGAGGTGTCGTCACCGCCGTTGCGGTAGAGCTGCGCGGCGACCTGACCGGCCTTGCGGGCGGACTCGTCGGCGACGGCCGCCTGCGTGTCCGCCTTCTCCTGCAGCGAATCGGCCTCGGCGATCGCGGCGAAGTAGGCCTGCTGCGCGTTGTAGAACTCGGTCGAGGCGACCTCGGCGGCGGCCTGCGTCTCGGAGACCTTCTGCGTGAGGGACTGGATCAGTCCCTCGATGCGCTTCACCTCTGCGGCCTTGGAGGCCTCGTTCTGCTTGGCCTTCTGCACGTCGTCCCAGCTCGGGTAGGACGCGGCGTGGGCGGCCGTGACTCCGGACGAGATGCCGAACGCGCTGAGGGCGACGACGCTGAGCGCGCCGAGTCCGAGAGCGCCGCGGCGGCTGATGCCGTCGCCGAAGAGGGTGCGTCGCTCCGTCGGGGTGGGCGCACACCCGCAGTCCGCGGATGCCGCGAGTGCCGCATCCTGCGTGGTCTTGTCGTTCACACGGCCCCTTCCGCCGGTTTCACAGATGCCACAGTAACAACAACTTTCACACCAGCACCAGACTCCCGGAGCGCCGGAAACGGCGCCTCCGCACCCTCCATGGTCTCGCTCGAACACGCCCGGGGGAAGCGCGTTCCGGGCTCGATTCGCGATTTGCCCGGATGATCCTTTATGCTTGAGCGTCGGCAAGGAAGTCCCCCGGGACTGACTCGGCCCCATCGTTTAGCGGCCTAGGACGCCGCCCTTTCACGGCGGTAGCACGGGTTCGAATCCCGTTGGGGTCACTCCATCCGATACAATTGAAAACACCAGTATGGCCCTGTAGCGCAGTTGGTTAGCGTGCCGCCCTGTCACGGCGGAGGTCGCGGGTTCAAGTCCCGTCAGGGTCGCTCCGTGCGACGAGCTCTTTCTTCGGAGAGGGCTCTTCGTCTAGGACGCGGCAGCATCATCGCCGCGCGGCTCTGTAGCTCAGTTGGTAGAGCGTTCGACTGAAAATCGAAAGGTCACCGGATCGATGCCGGTCGGAGCCACTGGAACCCTCGCGTAGCTTCTACATCGCGGGGGTTCTTTTATGCGCTTATCAGGGTTTTTCCGCGTCAGCGACTGCCTCCCTCCGGGCAGGCTCTGGGGTTTTCAGTCGTGGACTCCGCACAAACTCCGCACTATCAGGCTCAGGCAGCAGCGTCGCCCGAACGCAACTAGCGCCCAATCCTGACCCCAAAGTCTCGATGCATCCCCAGAGATAGAAGCCCCGTGTAGTTGCTAGCGAAGGGCACGGCACGAAGGTGGTCAATCAACGCTCGCTGACGAATCGTCACTGAGCCCTGTTCACCAGTCAAGCGCGCCTTCGCCACCGCGTGGATCGCGTCGATCTCGTCGGCGAAAGCGGATGCAACTGCGAGGTTGATGGAAGGGAACGCGAACTGGATCGTCTCTCGCCACTGTTGCACCCCCTCTTCGGCGCTAGGACCCTTGCTGAGGAACCGGATGGACGGTCCGTGGTGGTCGATGATCACGCCATTCGGGTCCTCCTCGCTACCGAGGCGCAGCCCGGATTTCCGAGGTTGCACTGCAAGCCCGTGCTTCGTCGAGTTGTACACGTTAGCCTCGCGGGCGAGCAGCGCGGCTGCCCGAGTCAAGAGAAATCGAAGGACGTCAGCGTCCTCTGTCCATGCCTCCGCGGATACCTCAGCAGGCGCATCGAGCCTGCCGCGGAATACCTCGCGCAATAGCTCATTGCGCGGAGGGCTGGTCAACAAGTCGCCCGCCATCTGCTTGAACTTCGCGAAGCTCGTCAACGACGAGAGCTTCAGCGGCGGACAAGGCTCCGGTTCCACGTGCGCGAAGTACAACCGCAGGAGTGCCTCCGCCGCGAGGTACATGATCGAGATCGACTCGACCACAGCGAATCCGTCGATCTCTTCGTCGTCTAGTGGCACCTCTAGCTCGACGCCCATACCCCACGCACGGACACCTCCAACGAGCGCGGGATGCAAGGCGGCATCGGCGTCGCCGAGGGCGACGAGCAACGCGATTCGAGTTCGCAGGTACTGCGATGGTGAATGCGAATAGAAGTCACGGTTCAGCTCGTCCGCAAGATTCAGCCCGCTCGCAGGATCAGGCGCCGGCGGCTGCTCATCAGTCATCGATGGATCGTATCCGCAGCCACGGACACTACGATCGGGTAGAGCGGAAGCCCTCTCCTCACTCCGCCCCGGGCTGCTTCTCGCACCGGATTAGATCAGCCCGTCCAGCTTCTGGCCCATGATGCCTGCAGCTTTGGTGGAGCCCTTGATGGTGTTCATGTACACGTCCTGGGTCATGCTCGGGTTCTCGTGTCCGAGGTAGTCGGCGATCTCTGTCGCGGACAGTCCAGCCTTGTCAAGAATCGTGGCTACCGACTTTCGGAACGCGTGCGTTGACAATCCCGGGTACCCCAGGCCGTCGCGACGGTCTCGAAGCTCCCGCTGCGTGTTCGAGGGATCGCGAGGGCGCATCAGCGGAGTCGGGAAGATGAGGTTGGTATCGGCGCGCAGCCTCTCGTGCCGCTTGTGAAGGAGGAGCATGGTCGCTTCCGGCAAGTGGGTGGTACGCGCGGACTTGTCGGTCTTCGCGAACTCCTGCCGCACAATTCCCCGCCCCTTCACACGCACATTCTGCGCGACAACGGAAGCTGTGCCGGCGGCGAAGTCGATAGCGCTCGCTTCGAGCGCGCACACCTCGGCCACTCGCCACCCTGACGCGAGCATGAACGTGATCAGATCCACCGTGTCCCACTCGTTGAGCTTCTCGTCCTCACGGACGCGCTGGAGAAACATCGGCAGTTCGTCCAACGGGATTGCGGTGCTGCCCTTCTTCTTCCTTTGGGTGACGCGCTCGAGCTCACGCACGGGGTTGTGCGACAAAGCCCCGTTCCGCACCGCTAGGCCGAGCATGCCACTCAGCGCCGATCGGCAGTTCTTTGCTGCCCCCGGGCCGGCTTCCTTCTCAACGGCGTTAAGGAACTTCTGCAGCCGTTCAGGTGTGGCCTCGGCGACTGAGAGGTCGCCGATCCGGGGCGCGATATGAGCGGTGACTGCATAGCCGTAGGTCTCCAGCGTGCCTTCTGAGCGCCCCAACTCACGCCGGGACTCCAAGAACCTCTGGCCGAGGGCGCGGAGGTGCGTTGCCGGTTTCAGCTCGCCACCGCGGTCGGCCTCGATCGTGGTCAGCGCATGCCTCAGCGCGGCCGTCGCCTTGGCCTTGCTCGGCGCGTGCTTCTCGATCTGGCGGGATTTGCCGTCCGCGAAACGATACCGCGTGCGGGCACGCCACTTCCCCGGCTGAACCTCGGCCACGTGGATGGTGCCGTAGGTTCCGATCGCCATTCGAGGTCTGGCCATCAGACTTCACCGTCGGTGGATGCGCGGAGTTCGTCAATGAGCACACGCGTGACGCGCCCACGCGCCTGCGGCGTGCTGTCCTCGCCGGCGCGGAGCAGGGCCTCGACTTCAAGGGAATGGCCCCAGAGTCGCGCCGCGTACTGCTGAAGCAGAGGTGGGCGTATCCCAAGCTTCTTTGCCGCCCGAGACTCTGCAAGGCTCACACTAGGCCGACGAGCGCTCTGACGCGTGTCACGGTCGGGCACCTCCGTCATGGCCCCCCACTGTGCATCCACCTGGTCATACGACTCGGACTTCCTGCCGTGCACCCTCATATGCTCAAGGGCCGCCATCTCGAGTTCCTCGTCCCACTCGTGATCCCCACCTATCGGCGCGGCGCCCACGTGCGCATAGTCGCCATCCTCGAGCGCGATCGGTGCGCCCGACAGTACGCGGTTGACCCACTCCCGCCGCACGGGCTGATCCTCACGGAGCTCGTACGGCCGTTCCAGCAACTCCGCAGCCCCAAGAAGGTCGGCGAGTCGAAGCGGCTCACCAGAGAGCTTTCCAAGTGCGAGTGCGAGCGTGAGAAGCGTCGGAACCGTCGGCGCAGCCTTGCCCCGCTCAATCGCCTGGACGCTAGACAGGCTCCACGTTGCTCCGTAATCGCGTCCAACGGTCGCGATCGCCTCAAGGGTAATCCCGTGCCGCCGCCGGTAGGCGGCAAGAAATCCGCCCACCGCTTCCGCGTATGCCATTGATTCCATGCTTACAAGTTACCAGAATCATGTAGCTTGTGTTACGGTACCTCACAAGTTACAAATTTCTGGTACTCGCTATCAAAGGACTCCGCATGACACAGACGACGAACACCCTCCTCGACGTTCACGATCTCTCCGCCCAGACCGGCATGTCTGTGTCGACTATCTACCGCAAGCGGTCGCTCGGTGAGCCGCTCCCCCGGGCCGTGAAGATCGGCGCCGCTGTTCGCTGGCGTCAGGCCGATGTCGACCGTTGGATCGAGGAGCAGCTCGAGCCGGCGATGTGATGCGTCCTCGCCGGACCCATTGCGCGCGGAAACCGTGCGGAACTTCGAGGCAACTGTCGGGACCGACACGTTCCGCGTGGTGTTCCGCACGTGGCGCGCCCCGCCGTCGCCTAGATAACCCGCGCACGGGAGCGGAGATGCGGACGGAACCCCATCACTTCTCTATTGGCACCTCGGAGGCGAAATAGGTGCAGTCCGCGCAGGAGAAGTGCGGGGGTGACTTCCGCACTACCGATCTTCCTCGGCTCCCGGGAGCGTGCCTGCTCTTGCCTCGCCCCCGAAGCGGCCTGCTGGTGCTCAACACGCGCACGGCAGGGTGCAGGCGCGGATACGAAGGGACCGCAACCACAAGATCGACATCACGCTCGAACCCTGAGCGAGCACTACCCATACGGAAGAAACAAAAAGGGCCACCGAGCTGCAACTCGGCGACCCCATGGCGGATCTGAAAGGAGATCCTGCATTTGACTACCACCAGCGTACCTGAAGACCGCGATATCCCCGAGGCGCTCGGGAAGCGGTCCACCGCGCAGCAGCTCGTTGAGTTGGCCCTCGATCACTACGACCTTCACGTCGATACCGATGGCAAGCCTTTCGGTGTTCGCAAGGGCGGTCACGTAGCGATTCCTCTCCTCGGCAGCAGACGCTCCGTCCGCAAGGAACTCGGCGGCATGTACCGGCGTCGGACCGCTCGCACAGCCTCGCAGAACGCGTTGACTGAGGCGATGAGCGCGCTTGAGTACGAGGCGGAGGAGAGTTTCGAGCCCATCAAGCTGCACCTGCGCACGGCGCGCCCCAGCGACGACGAGATCTTCATCGACATCGGCGATCGCAGTGAGCAGGTCATCCGCGTGACGGCAGCCGGCTGGGAGATCCTCGACGGCGACGATGACCTTCCCGTGCTGTTTCGCCGCACCGCCGTGACCGCCCCTTTGCCCGTCCCTGCGCGCGGCGGAAACCTCGACGCATTGTGGGAGTTCGTCAATCTGCCGGCCTCGGACCGCGGCTTGATCATCGGCTGGCTCGTCGCTGCGACGATCCTTGTCGGTCTTCCGTGCCCGGCCTTGGCTCTGCTCGGTGAACAGGGAACCGCCAAGACCAGTAGTGCACGACGGCTCTTCTCCCTGTTCGATCCGACCACCGCGCCGGTGAGGCGCCCACCGAACGATGCGGACCGGCTGCTTCACGCCGGGGCTCACTCGCGCGGCGTGGTCTTCGACAATATGTCGTCGATGCCGCGTTGGTTGTCGGACGGCTTGTGCCGATTCGTGACCGGTGAAGCTGATGTCGACCGCGCGCTGTACACCGACGACGACGTGCGCATCATGCAGGTGCAGGGCGTCCTGGGATTCACCAGTATCGATATCGGCGTTCTCAACGGCGACCTCGCCGAGCGATGCGTCTGGGGAGATCTTGAGGTGATCCCCGCAGACAGGCGTCGCTCAGAACGCGAGTTGAACTCCGCTTGGAACGCGAGCTACGCCTCGATGGTGGGTGCATTGTTGGACCTTGTTGTTCTGACCTTGCAGCAGCTGCCCGTCGTGAAACTCGGCAACAAGCCTCGGATGGCGGACTTCGCCGAGATCTTGGCCGCTCTTGATCATGCAACGGGGTCAGACACTCTGAGCCGTTACCGGCGGGCGCAAGATTCTGTCGCCGAGGACATCGTGAGCACCGACCAGTTCCTGGTGGCGATCACCGAGACGATCAAACGTCGCTGGACGGGTACCGGCAAGGCCCTTCACGAGCTCTTGCGCAGACCCTCGGACGATCGCTATTGGCCCGAGCCTCGTGGCATGAGTGGCAAGCTCCGGCGAGTGGCTCCGGATCTTCGAAAGGCAGGGTGGCAGATCGACGAGATCAAGCCGGACCCGACCACCAAGCGTTCCAAGACTTGGGTTCTGGTGCCTCCGGATTCCGCCATCTCCGATGCGGATCTTGCGAGCGTGAAACTGACCCGCGAGTTCGTCGCTGAAGACGTTCGAGCGTGGATCGCTAGGTTCATGGCGAACGGGGCCACCGCCTCATGCGCCACCGACCACGGATCCGCTGCGAGCTCGGGCTTCCCTATCACTTGCCGGACGCCCGGCTGCACTGCCGGCTGGCGCTCCGAGTGGGACACGCCGTTGCAGCGGTCCCGAGCGCTGACCTCACGACTCGCGGACGAACTCACGGCTCTCGGTATCAGCGTTGCTGACCTGGACCAGTACGTCGGCAGCGATCCCTTTGCACCTCCGGGTAGGGGCGAGGAGACCGTAGCCCCACCTAAGACCGAGCCCCGTTGATCGGGGCTGACCACTACACCGCACCGTTAGGAGAACACCATGCGAAGGACCCGTAGTCAGCTCCGAGCTGCGCAGATCGCCGCGCTGCAGGCCGAGCAGGACGCCTACGACAAGAACGTGAACGACGCGATCAAGGTCGCGGCGTTCGCACGCTGTGACGCCGTCGAGCAGCTGTACGAGCTTCTCGACGTCCAGCCTGAACCACCCATCATTCGTGATGGCAAGCACGGCCGCTACGAGGTCACGTCCGATAAGGACGAGGCCAAGCGCGCTGCTCGCCTCATCGAGGCTGTCACCGTCCTGCTATCAATTGAGGAGCAGCCTACGACGCAACCAGTCGGCAGTGATCGTCAGGTTCCTGCTCAGGCAGCTGAGAGACCGCCGCAGGCGGCTTCTCCGGCCCTGGTCGCGACGACTTCAAGCACGCCGACGGCGGTCAAGCAGCCAGCCGCCTGAGCGTTGCGTCGCCCGCGGCCCCGTGCGGTCGCGGCGAGTAGAGAAACCCCATCTGCCCTCGAAGAGGCGCTGATGGGGTTTCTCCGTTTCGGAAGGTGGCGCCACGACCTGTGCGTGGAGGCGGGAGCCTTCATCCGGGTGTCGGGCCGGAGGCCTGACCAAGGAGTATCCAAGGACAGGAGCGCAGCGATATGTCTGACGGATAAACTGCTTGCCGTTATTTGTGTAGTCTGGGACCACCCTCGCGGAGCGGGGAAGTAAAGGCCCAGACTGCACAAAGAACCGAGCGAAGGGGACGACCTGATGACGAGGACCGGCAAGGCGAGCGAAGCGACGCCGCGTCGTCCGAGGAAGAGGGTCGTCAACTTTGCGAAGCGCCGCACACTGAGGTTCAGCGACGACGAGGAACGAGCCGTCGACGACGTGCGGCGAGCTTTGGCCAAGTCCTCCGGACGCGACCTCGAAGAGGTCTCCTTCTCCGAAGCTCTGCGCCTGCTCATTACTGACCGTGAGGGTGCCGCCGAGGTGGAAGCGAGGGCGCTGGCTATCGAGCGCCAGGGCCCGAACGTGACCGACTGGGGCCTGGCCGACATCTCCGATCGGCTCGGGTACGAGCTCGGTCCGATTCGCAATCACATCGCGCATATCGGCGGCAACCTCAATCAGATCGCGAAGCGGCTGAATATCGGCGACCCGGTGACCGCTGGGGAGGTCTCGGAGGCTCTCCTTACGGTGGCTGAGCTACGCGATGTTCCCGACGATATCGAGAAGCGCATCGCACGCCTCGTGGACCATGGCCTGCCGCCGCGCGGGACGGTGTAGTTATGCCTGTTGTGGTGGCGAGCTCGACGCGGTCGGCCGATGCGCTGATCAACTATGCGCTCGATGACAAGCCCGAGCAAGATGGCGAGCGGTACGTCATGGCGTCCGGCGTGGGCGGCATGCTGGTATCGGTCGCGAAGCAGCAGATGCGCGACGTCCGCAAGAAGTGGGGTAAGGACAAGCCTGGCGCGTTCGTCCAGGCGTATCACGTCATCCAGTCTTTCGCGAAGGACGAGTTGGACCCCGAAGAGCCAGACGACTGGCTGACGGCTCAGAAGCTCGGGACAGCACTCGCAGAAGAGAGGTTCCCCGGCCGACAGGTGCTCGTTGTAACACAACGAGACGGGCGAACAGGCTGTGTGCACAACCACCTCGTCGCGAACTCCATCGAGACCAAAACCGGCCGCAGTCTCAACAGTTCAGTCGTCACGCACGCACGCCTTGTCGAGGCACATGAGCGTGTTCTTGAACAGCGCGGCTTCGAGCAGCGAGCGGACCTCAAGCAGGCCTTCAGCGACGCGAACGAGCGCTTCGAGCGGGGCGAGCCGAGCGGTCTTCGCCGCGCCGGGTCGACCGCGGACAGTGAGCTTCGCGAATGGCAGCGGCACATCATCTGGGAAACAGAATGCGACCTCGCGGATGAGTTCGGTGCGCCCCGCAACAAGCAACCTTTTAGTCTCACCGTGCTGAGGGCGAGCATCGAGAACACGCTCGCCGATCCAGCCGTTGTCGACTGGGACAGCTTCGTCGAAGTCGGTAGAACCCGAGGCGTTCAGATCGAACAGCGCGGCAAGAAGGGCCGTGGCATTTCGTACGGCATGCTTCGCGAGAATCCGGACCGAACCCCAGCCGATCCAACGCCGAGTGATCGACGCCGCTGCACCACACTCGGCACGGCCTTCGAGAGGGACGCTGTTGAGACCGCTTTCGCTCGCAACAGCGCGGTGACATTGTCCGTGCCACAACACACGACTGTTGAACGCCGACTGTCGCCCAAGAAACGCATGATGATCGCTCTGGACGAGGCGACACAGGAGGCAAATCGCGCCGCGCAACGCCTGGTGGCTACAGCCCTGTCAAACGCCGACGCGATGACAAGCGAACACGAGAATTCCGGTGCGCACGCTCCCACCGAGCTACCCGCAGTCCCGGGCACAATGGGACTGTCGGAACTCCGAGAAACTCAGCCACGGATCGCGGACCCAGAGGAACCAGAAACGGAGGTCACGGTTCCCGACTACCGTCCGCACGACGTCGAGCAACCGCGATCGGCGCGGCCGCAGGCTAACACCGGTGAGAATCAGGAGACCTCCCCCAAGCCTCGCCCGCTGCGACTGCGGTTCCCCGCACTCTTCGAAGAGGCGGAGCTTTCCGCGCCCGATCACCAAGAACGGAGCATCGGCGACTAGCACTGTGCAGTGGGTGGCCGGTGACCGCCTCGTGTCCATATAGTGGTCCGACGGTGCCCACACTACATAGTCGCTAGTGGCAGTCCGAAAAACGGGCTTCAGCTGGTCCTTTACAGGCCGGTTCGTGGTCACTAACGGGACACCGCATTTCGCTGGGCAGCAGGGGTGGCCAGAACATGACCACAATATGGTCGCTCGGCGCCCACTGATCTCGGCCGTTTCGCATTCTCCACGTTGAGTTGTCGACGCCATGTCCGAGTCGGCACTCACGGGCATGATGGATGGATGCAGATCCATGAGACAGCCGACAGCTTCGACCTGCCGGATGAGCGCGTGTGGGTCGTGGGCGACCTCCACGGCAATGCTGGATGGATTCAAACGCTGCTGCCCGCGATGCGTCGGCATGACCCATCGCTGCGCACCATCCTTCAACTCGGAGATTACGGTTTCGAGCATGCTCAGCCCGGGACTGGCCCGGTCGATTATTGGGCGAAGCGCACAGGCATCGAGCGCGTGCTGGTCACGCCTGGCAACCACGAAGAGTGGAACCACATCACCCCGGCGCAGGAAAGCGCCTCCGGTATGGCGATCAGGGTCAGTGACGTCGTGTGGCTCATCCCCCGGCCGTTCCGTTTTCAGATCGCGGGACGCGAGGTGCTATCGCTCGGCGGCGCGTCCAGCGTCGACAAGGCGTTTCGAACTGCGGGCAAGGACTGGTTCGAGGATGAACTCATCACGGAACCGATGGAAGCCGCCGCGATTGCCGGCGGCCCGGCCGACCTTATGCTCACGCACGAGTCTCCAGCGATCGCGGTACCGGAGGTGCAGCGGCTGCTCACGAACAATCCGCATGATTTTCCTCCCGAGGCGTTGGCCGTATCTGCTGCACAGAGAGAGCGTGTGCAACGTGTATCTGATGCTGCGCTCCCCCGCTTGCACATGCACGGCCATATGCACGTTTACGGTAAGTTTGAGCGCGAGGACGGCAGGACCGTGGTCAGTCTCGATCGGGACACGTTTGCCTGCAACGCAGGAGTGCTCGACCTCGCGGGCCTCGCGTTCAGCCCACTTCCACTCAACGAGATCCGCGGCGGAAGACGACGGTACAAGCACCGCGCTGATCAAGGCGATGGCGCCGTCGTTCGCAGCTGATGGACCGGCGGATCGTCACCCTCCGCGGGATGATGCGAGCAGCCCGGAAGCGACTGGCCTCATGCGCTCTCCACTTCGAGGCGCAGATCGCGCTGCCCCGAACCGGTTGCTGGGGGCTTAGCGAGCGCCCCAGCTCCGTAGGAGCATTCCGCTGAGCCCTGTGCTCATCCGCCCAGAACTCGTCTCCGGGCGTGGCACAAATCTGACCTCTCTGCCCTTCTAATCACGGGAATGAGACCTCAGCGGACGCCGATGGAGCTAAGTGTGTCATTGGACCGCCAGCGGCCTGGATGATGATGAACCCGGCTCGATGCTGAACTCGATGAGCCGAATCGTATTTACTTTGTTTATTTCGCGGGGCAGCTCACGTTGCGCGCACGCCGGCCCACGCAGCTACGTGGTCACGTCGCTCTGAACACATCGACGCGGGACGTCGATAGCTAGGTCACGGGCGCCTGCCCCGGCCGCGCCGACTACGACGATGTCGACCTGATCGCTGAGGTTCTGCATCAACAGTGACCCCCCGCCGCTTACGCAAGCTATACTCGCTAATGACCGTTAGGATCCGATGATGTCGAACGCAACCGCACACCCCCTCCGCAGCGATCGACGCGCATACCTCACGGCGACTCGGTCGGACGAAGGTCGCGAGATCACCATCAAGATCGTCGGTCCTGTGGAATTCACGGACCACGAGGCCGAGGAGCTCGCGCACGAGCTGAACGTGCTGGGCTCCAGCGGTCGGCGCGCTCACCTCATCAGCATCCTGCAGGGCGTGAACAAGGCGCTCCGGCTCGAGGAAGAGCCTGGGCACTCGTCGCTGACGGAGGCTGAGCTGGACGCACTGCGCGCAGCCGGCTCGCTCGTTGAGCCGGAGAACGCGCTGCCTGTCGAAGAGCGCCCCAGCGTGCTCACGGCCCTCCGCCAGCAGGACATCCTCGCTGAGGCGCTGCCGACTAAGCGCGTCGCAGAACTGCTCGACGTGACCGAAGGCCGAGTGCGCCAGCGCCACGGCGAGGGGACTCTCTTCGCGATCCCGGGCCCCGGCCGCGGCCTGCGGTTCCCGACGTTCCAGTTCACCGACCACGGTGAGCTCCCGGGCTGGGGAACGGTGAGCCGAGCGCTGCCCGAAGGGGCGAACCCCGTGGCCGTGGAGTACTTCCTCACTCACGCTCACCCCGACCTGGGAGACGGCGAGCTGACTCCTGCCCAGTGGCTCGCAGCCGGCAAGCCCGCAGAACCTGTCGCGGCGCTGGCCGAGCAGGCGTTCTCGATCCGATGAGCGCGCTTCCTGCCCCCGACGCATCGAAGTTCCCGCATCCTCTCCCCCCGAGCGCTGTCCGTACGCTGCCGGCCGGCACGATCTTCGGACGCATCTACGACGCCGGCGGCGCTCACCCTGCCCGGTGGCACGAGCTCCGCCACTTCGGGCCCACGGGGAGCCGATTCGATCACCACCCCGATCCCGTGGGTCACCATCCGAACCACGCCGTGACCTACGTCACGCCCCAGATCACGGTTCCACCGGAGACGGCAGTTCAGAGCCTCCTGCTCGTTTGCCTATCAGAGTGCTTCAGCGACCGAGGCGTCATCGAACGCGGTGGCGTCGGAGCGGGAGGGACCGGGGGCACGCAGCCTCGGTTCGTGCTGTTCGCGACCACCCGCGAGATCACACTCCTCGACCTTATCGACAGCACCTGGGTCACGGACGTCGGCGGGAACGATCAGATCAACACTGGCGATCGGTCGCTGTCCCGGCCGTGGGCCCGCGCCATCCACCAGGCATATCCCGACGTCGACGGCGTCTTCTACCGCCCCCGCACCATCGCGCAGCGTCCGCAGCTCCCCGAGGCTCGCGCCGCGGCGCTGTGGGAGCGCGCCGAAGACGCCCTGCCGGTGAGCCCGACCGCGGACATCGAACTCAGCTCGCCTGGACTCACCGTGACGCTCGAGTCGTTCGCGAAGACCCTAGGCCTCGGCTTGGCGTAGAGACCCGAAAGGAGGGTGTCATGACCGCCCGTACCTGGTCTCAAGACCTCGAATACCTTCGCACTACGCTCACGCGTGCTCAGCAGACGCGCTATCGGCGCCAGGAATTTGTCCAGCTCGAGGACGGCAACACGGAGCTCGGATGGGTTCTCTATGAACGCGAGCAGATGCTCGCAGCAGTGAACGCTCTCCACGCCGCTGCAGGCAAAGCGCCCGTCTCGAGCGACCAGCTCCAGGCTGCAGAAAGCAGTGCCTGTGGCCATGTCGACTATACGTCGAAGTTCGCCATCGGGTGCGCGGACCTGGTGGCCGCGGAATGAGTCCGTCATCCGCCACCCCGCACGCCTCCGACTCGGCCGAGCAGCGCATGGCGGAGCAGCGCATGGCGGAGCGCGCGATCGTCGCGGCCGTCGCCGAGCAGCTGGGCGTCGCGCTCACTCCCGCTCGGATCGCGATCGATGACGCCCACATGGAGATCGACGGGCGACCCCAGACCGCATGGTCCTCGTGGAGGCCTACGCCCGTATCGGCGCACTCAAGGGTGCGCAGCCCCGCAAGCTCGCCACCGACGCGTTCAAACTCGCCTGGGCCGGTCAGAAGCTCGGTGCGACCCGGCTCATCCTCGCCGTGGCTGACGAGGCGGCGGCCAGCTACCTGCATCGCCCGGGCGCGTGGCTGACGGCTTCCATCCGCGACGCCGGCATCGAGATCATCGTCGCCGAACTCGGCGACGTGATGCGCGAAGCGATTCTCGCGGCGCAGGCTCGTCAGTACCGCTGAGATTCAGCTACTGTAGCTCGCGGCGGCCGCGACGGAACTTCTTCTTCTTGAGCGGCGCCGTCGGCCGTGGATCAGCTGCCTGCGAGAGCGGATCGACGTACCCTCGCCGGTTCGCCGGCACCCACCCCTTTGGTGTGTGATCGCGCTCAGCATGGCGTGCGTCGAGCCCGGCCTCACGCCGTTGCCCACGTGCGCGCCCCGCGCGCGCCTGGCGCTCTTTCGCGATGCGTTCACGCTCCTGCTCACGCAGGACGTCCGCTCGCCGCTGCTCCTCAGACGTAAGCCGCGGGGCGCCATCAGAGGAACGAACCGGGTGCTTCTTTCCGTCGCCGACGCGCAGACGGATACTCGCGGCGTTCTTCGCCTTCCAGTTCGTCCCCTGCTCGAACCCGCGCGCCTCTCCCACGGCGGCCTCAGTGCGCGGCGTCGTACGCCTGCTGCACCGCGTCGGGGACGCGGCCGCGGTCGGAGACCTGGTGACCGTTCTCCTTCGCCCACGCGCGGATTGCCGAGAGGTCGCGCTTGGCGGCGCCCTGCGAGTTCCGGCGCCCACGGCCTCCGCGAGTACCGCCGGCGGACACCCGGCGGGCTGCCGCGATCCACGGCTCAAAGGCCTCTCGCAACGCTGCTGCGTTCTTCTCGGACAGATCGATCTCGTACGCGGTGCCGTTCAGGGAGAAGGTCACCGCCTCGCCGGATCCGACTTCCAGGACTTCTCCGTCGATGTCGTCGACGAGCTGATGCACGATTTTGCGGGCCATGCCGCCGAACATATCAGCCAGCATCTAAGCCGAATCGCAATGGTGGCCGATATCCCGCGAACTGCGTGCGGGATTCGAGACCACTCTTGTCGATGTCGACCTCTCGACGTACCATTACTAATGCATTACTAACACGCTTGGAGGCCTCGAATGGCTGCACGACCGATCAGTTTCGCCGTCGAAGAGACGGACGTCCCTTTGCTCCAGGAGCTCGCCGATGCGTTCGGCGGCGGCAACCGCAGCGAATTCCTGCGCGTCGCCATGAAGGAGTTCAAGAAGAAGCTCCGCGTCCAGCAGATGAACGATCTGCACGCCGAGATGCTCGAAGAGCGCGGCGGCAAGGTCTACACGACCGAGGAAACGCTCAAGCTCATCGAGGACTTGGGAACCTCATGAACAGCCAGCGGGAGCGCCCTCGGATCGCGGTCGTCTACGACATCAACGTCTACCTCGACCACATCCGTAGCGGCACCGGAATGCTGCTCCCCGACAAGCTCCCCTCCCCTTCGGCGGCATCCGACGCTCTCTCGCTCGCGTTCGATCAGCAGGTGCGTTTGTTCACCTCGCCGCACATCCTGCGGAACGTCCACCGCCTGATGATCGCCTCCGGGCAGTCTGAACGAACCACGGCCAAGTACATCGAGTTCGTCGCCGAGGCCTGCGACGACTCCGGAGGCGCGATCGTGGACCCGGTCGTCCGCGACTATGCCATCGGGAATCACGAGGACAATAACATCCTCGCCCTCGCGAAGGACCCCGCCGTCGACGCGGACGTGATCGTCTCCTCCGACCATCACCTCATCGATCTCGGTCCCGCATGGAACGGCCGGCTGATGATGCGGCCGCGACAGTTCACCTCGCACATGGTTCGGTCCAGCTTGCAGAGTGCGGCTCAGCGCACCCCCGCCCCGAAGGTGCCGCGGACTCCCGCGCCACCGAAGCGCGTCTCCGATGCCTTCCCCGAGCTTCGCGGTGTGCACCTCGATCGGTATGGTCTTGCTGGCTCCTCCGCACCTCAGCGAGAAGATGGCCTGCAGCACTGAGAACAACCCGGGACACTGCCGACCTTCGAGGACAATCCGTGGGAATGCGGTCAACGAGGGCATCGTGCATGATGACCTCATGAGCGCATCGCACGACGTCATCACCCCCGCCGAGCTCGGCCGCGAACTCGGTCACAACGACGGTGATCGGCCCGGCATCACTGTGCGCCGCTATCTGCGCGAGCGCTACCCCGACCACTTGAAGAACCAGCGCTGGGAGCTGACCCCCGAGCAGGCCGACGAGGTTCGTGCGCACTTCGGCAGGACCTCGGCGTGAGCGCTGACTCCCTGCACGACCTCACCAATCCTGCCGTCGCCGCGCTCACCGGAGAGCGCTGGGCGATCATGGAGGCCGCGCAACTCGTCCCCGCCCGTCCCGGACTGTACGCCATCTACGGCGACGAGCAGGCCTGGCGGGATCTCCAGCTTGAGCCGGCTCCGGATCATCCCCTGTACGTCGGCAAGGCCGAGGAGAGCCTGGTCTCGCGCGACCTGAACGGTCACTTCGCCACGAACCCGAAGTCCAAGCCCCGCACCGGCGGGTCCACGGTCCGGCGGTCGTTCGCCGCCCTCCTGCGCGACTTCCTCGATCTGCATGCGGTCCCGCGCAACCTCGCGAAGCCGGAGCGCTTCGCGAACTACGCCCTTGCCGACGGCGGCGACGCACGCCTCAACGAGTGGATGCACGCGCGCCTCCAGCTCTCTGTCTGGCCGGCGCCAGCGGACATGCGGGTCCCGCTCGGCGACGTCGAGACCAGCGTCATCGTGCGCCTCACACCACCGATCAACTTGGACAAGAACCCCGGCAGGCTCCCCCGGCTCTCGGCTGCTCGAGCCGCGATGGCCGCCGAGGCCGCCGCGTGGCGCCCCGAGGGCTGAACGCCATCGTGGAACTCGAGATCACCGCTACTCCGCGCGAGACACTCGTCTGGGCGCCGTCGACCGAGCACGCTGCACAGCTGCGACGAGAGCTGACTGACTCCGGCTACCTAGTGCTCGATGCTGATCCGTGGGAGCTGAACCAGCAGAGCATCATCCCCGAGGGCGAGCATCTCGAGTTCGACCCTGCGCGGATCTTCAACGTCGACATCGGCGCCGACGCGAACGCGTCCCTGCAGATGCTCGTCGACTCCGGTCACGTGCTCTTCTGGCACCGGTGGCATCCGCGACCAGCCCGGAAGATCTGGGGGGTCGCCGTCTCGTCGCAGCGTGGTCGCCGAGCAGGCACCAGTCCGGTCGAAAGCGCCGTGCACTTCGGACTCAAGGTCCGCGGCAGCCGCGAGCTCGGCCTCCGCATGTCGCGCGAGACCTACGCCCGGATCAACAAGCGCTCCTCCCTGCAACGCTGGTACCGCGAGGAGGACCCGTATCTCTGGGACGCGATCGACGACAGATACGAGGACCCCGACCACCGCATCTACACAGACGCATGGTGCTCGTTCCTCCAGGAGCTGGCACTGGCGAACTACGACCTCAACATGGCGCACTTCGCCTCCCTCGACACTGCCGAGTTCGATGCCGCGCTGCAGGCGGCAATCACCAGCCAACCGGGCATGACCGAGGTCACCGATCTCACGAAGTGGGATGGGGTGCCCGGCCTCTACGTCATGGTGCTCGACGAGTACCGCCAGGCGTATGTCGGCGCGACGAACGCCTCGGTCGGAGTGATGAAGCGCATCAAGCAGCACTGGACCGGTGCGAAGCCTCTGGACCGGTTGATCTGGCCCGATCCCCGAACGTCCATCCTCTCGATCGACAGCTTCAGAGCTCTCGACACCACGCGCATCTTCGCCGCCAGGACCTCGCGGTCGTTCGACGGTGAGAACCCGCTGCTGGACCTCTTCCCGCCGCAGTTCATGTTGAACCGCATCATGGGCGGCCGCGATGTAGTGAAGCTCGCCGGCCTCGTCGGCGTCGACCAGGTCATCAGAACGCGCGTCTTCGACGCCGCCGCGCCTGACCAGCAGACTGAAGCCGCGAGCAATCTCAGTCAGGCCTGAGACACCTTCAACAGGCGAGCCGCTTGCGCTTCACCCGTGCTGTCAGCTCAGCGCGTAGGTCAACAGGTAGCGGTGTTCCCGTCGATGATCTCGAGGTCGAGCGTTCCGGTGATTCCTGCCAGGTCCGCGGTTCCCGAGCCGGGCACGATCTCGTAGCGCAGCTGTTGGTCGGGTGCCGTCATCGTTCCGAACTGCTGGAACGCGAAGCCTCCGCGCAACCCGTCGAGCTCGCCGTCAACGGTTTCCACGGCGACATAGCCCGCCTTTCCGGTTGCCGGATCGCCAGCTGCGAGCATCGTCCCGGCCCCCTGCCCGGCAAGGTCACCCCGCCATGTCTTGGTGATGACCATTCGGCGGATGCCCGCCTGATCGTGCTCCGCGGGCTCGAGCGACACCTCGAACGTTCCTCTTGCCGTCCTCATGTCGCCACTGACCTCCGCGGTCCTGATCTCTTCGCCCATCAACGCGCTCAACGGTGTCCTCTTCCTGTCATGGCTTCGACGTTACGGGGCGCGAGAACCAGCGTGCTTGAAGATTCGCGACACCATGTGTCCGTCGGGACTCGCCTGGAACGAGCCACCAACTGCAACAGAACAGCCCCCATTCGCTCCGAGAGCGTGGGGGCTGTGCCGACTAGTGAGCGAAGTGCTTACTCGCGGCTGAGGCGCACGGTCATCGTGGTGCCCATCGCGGTGACCTCGTAGCTGAGCTCGTCGTTCTCGTACGTGAACGTCTTGGTCGCGTCGCTCGATGCCATGATCGAGGACTCGGTCTTGGACGTGTCGTTCGCCGAATCGAAGGTGAACGAGTCGCCCTCTGCCGGGACCTCGACGGTGCCGGCCCAGTACAGCGACTTCGTGTCACCGCCGTCGGCGACCCAGTGGACCTCGATCGTGTCACCGGTGATCGTGGCCTCCTGCCACGCGTCCTCGGAGTTGGAGTTGTTCTGCTTCCAGGAGCCCTCCAGACTCACCGGCTCCGGAGCTTCCTCCTCCTGGACCTGCTCGGTCTCGGACGAGGAGGACTCGCCGCCAGACGACGAGCTGGACGGTTCGGGAGATGCGCACCCCACGGCGCTGATGCCGAGGAGTGCCAGAAGTGCGATGGTCGCGCCGAGCTTGGGTGCTGTGATGTTCAAGGGATGCCTCTCCGAGCAGGTTGATGTCGACGCTGACCGTATCAGCGCCTACTGACACCTTCGGTTCTCAGTGCGAGACGCGAAAGGCGCTGATGACCATCGTTACCGGACGGTCATCAGCGCTCGCGTGGCGAGCTCCCCGTGCCCGTCATGGCGTCGATCGCACGGGCTCGAGCAGACCTGCCACCTCGACGAACGCGTCGGCTCGTCGCTTTACGCGTGCAGCTCTCTCCTCGAGATCCCGCACGAAGAGAGCCTGCGGCGAAGGGTGAAACGTCCGAACGACGGTGAGACCCCGCTCACGCTCGATCTCAGGGGACTGCCTAAGCAACCGGCGCCAGGCGTGATCCGCATCACCACCCTGGAGTAGCACGACCTTCAGCCTCGGCGCGAGTTCCAGCAGGTGCAGGATCGTCTGGACGCCGGCATCCAGCTCAGCCGCCTTCGGGGCGCGGTTGATGTACCAGGGGTACGCATTCCACGGCAGCAGCTCGTACGGAGATAGCGCTGCTTGCTCGAGCAGGACCGCCTGAAGCTCGGCGCTGCCGTCGTTGTTCTCGACGCAGATGAAGCCCGAACCCTTGAGGTCCTGCGTCGCGGGCCCTGGATCGCGAAGAATGCTCAGCACCCGCGCTTCGACTCCACCATGAAGGGGCGCGACGTACGGCGCCCACCCGCGGCCGACCTCACGCAGTTCGTCGACGTACTCGTTGACCGGCGCGATGTGCAGCGCATAGCGATCGTCCCACTGCTGCTGTCGAAACTCAGGGTCCGCCATACGTCGGGGCATGCGCCGACGGTATCAGCCAGCGTCCGTCCGGGTGTGCGGGATGCCGCACGTGCGACCGAGGGAGTCGCCACCCATGAGGCATCCCGCGTGAGGCCTCCCCAGCCTCGTCCCCAGAACCGGACACCCGCGGGGGCCCGCGGTGATCCGATACCTCAGGATGCCGCGTGACAGCGGCCGGCACAAGGTTCAGACGAAAGGTGGTTGTCACCGTCTTTCGTGACCGCAAGACTCGTCGTGAACTGTTCTTCGGAGACGGGAGCACCATCATGGGTCAGCGCGACGCATCAGAGACCATCCGGCAACAGCAGGCAGAGCTGCAGGCACGGCTCCCGTTCGACGATGAGCGGGATCTCGCGGCGGCCGAGCGAGGATTCATCGGCACGCTAGACGAGCCTGCGATCCGCAACGCCGCCGGCGATATCATCTGGGACGCGTCCACCTATGACTTCTTGCAGGGTGATGCTCCGGAGACGGTGAACCCGAGCCTGTGGCGCCAGAGCACGCTGGTCGCCAAGCACGGCCTGTTCGAGGTCGTGCCCGGCCTGTACCAGATCCGCGGGCTCGACCTGTCGGTGATGTCATTCGTCGAGGGCGACACCGGCGTGATCGTGATCGACCCGCTGATCTCGAAGGAGACCGCAGCCGCGGCGATGGCGCTCTACCGGCGTCACCGCGGTGACCGCAAGATCACCGCTGTCATCCACACCCACTCTCACATCGACCACTTCGGCGGCGTGCAGGGCATCGTCTCACAGGCCGACGTCGACGCGGGGGTCGAGATCATCGTCCCCGCGGGCATGGTCGAGCACGCGGTGGCAGAGAACGTCTACGCGGGCACCGCGATGGGCCGGCGCGCCGGGTACATGTACGGCGCGGCACTCGCACGCGGCCCGCAGGGGGCAGTCGGCGCCGGTCTCGGACAGACGACGTCGACCGGGGAGGCGACCCTGCTCGCGCCGACGCTGGAGATCACCGAGACGGGGCAGACCCACACCGTCGACGGGCTGGAGATCGAATTCCAGATGGCGCCGGGCACCGAGGCGCCCAGCGAGATGCACTTCTACTTCCCGAAGTACCGGGCGCTGTGCATGGCGGAGAACGCCACGCACACGCTGCACAACCTGCTCACCCTGCGGGGCGCGGTCGTGCGGGATCCGCACGTGTGGTCGCAGTACCTCACCGAGGCCATCGAGCGTTACGGCGACGACGCCGAAGTCGTGTTCACCTCGCACCACTGGCCGACCTGGGGCAACGCGGAGATCCGTGAGTTCCTCGGTCTGCAGCGGGACCTGTACGGGTACCTGCACGACCAGACGCTGCGGATGCTGAACCAGGGCATGCAGGGCGCCGAGATCGCCGAGGCGATCCAGCTGCCGCCCGCGCTCGAGAACGCCTGGCACGCCCGCGGCTACTACGGCTCGGTCAGCCACAACGTAAAGGCCATCTACCAGCGGTACATGGGCTGGTTCGACGGGAACCCGGCTCGGCTCTGGCCGCACGCGCCGAAGGAGCAGGCGAAGCGCTACGTCGACGCGATCGGAGGCATCGACCGGGTCCTCGAGCTCGCCCGCGCCGCCTTCGACTCGGGAGACTTCCGCTGGGCGGCCACACTGCTCGACCACGCGGTCTTCACCGAGGAGAACAATGCGGAAGCGAAGGCGCTCTACGCCGACACCCTCGAGCAGCTCGGCTACGGCGCTGAGAACGGCACCTGGCGCAACTTCTTCCTCTCCGGGGCGACCGAACTGCGCGAGGGAAACTTCGGTACCCCGACCGTGACCAACGCCCCAGCCATCCGAGCGCAGCTCACCCCGGAACAGCTGTTCGATGCCGTCGCGATCACCGTCGACGGCCCGCGCGCCTGGGACCTCGACCTCGGATTCGACATCACACTCAGTGATCTCGACCGCTCGTTCCACGTCACGCTCCGCAACGGCGTGCTCGTCTACGTCGAGCGCGAACCCGCCACAGATGCCGCACTGCATCTCACCCTCACCAAGGAGCGGCTCATCCGCCTCGCCGGCGGAGACCTCGACGCCGAGGGCCTGGACGTGCGCGGCGACCTCGGCGTCCTGAAGCAGTTGCTCGGCGTACTGACCCCCGGAGACCCGGCATTCGAGATCGTGCTGCCCTAAAAGACGGCGCGCATGGACGCCACCGAGAAAGTCACTCATCCCGGCCGGTGGTTGGAGGTGGCCACGGTGGTGCTGCTGTCCATAACCGCGGTCATCACCGCATGGTGCGGATTCGAGGCGTCGAAATGGGGCGGTGAGATGTCTATCGCCTTCAGCCAAGCGTCCAGCGCACGTGTCCAGGCCGCCTCCGCCGAAAGCAGGGCCCAAGCGGCGCGCCAATACGATCTGACCATCTACACCGAATGGGTGCTCGCCACCGCAGACGACGACCAGGAACTCGTCACCTTCATCGAGGAACGCTTCACGGACGAGTTCCGGATCGCGTTCGACGCCTGGACGGCGGAGGGGCGCGTATCCCAGGGGCCCCTCGCCAGGGAGGAGTACATTCCGCCGGGGACCGAGGAAGCGGAAGACCTGCACGCGCGCGCGGACGCCAAGTTCGACGAAGCACTCGTGAACAACCAGCGCGGAGACAACTACGCTCTGCTCACCGTGCTCTTCGCGCTCGTGCTGTTCTTCGCGGCGCTGTCCCAGAACCAGCGCGCCGAATGGCGCCGGCGCACCTTCTTCATTCTGGGCCTGACTCTCGCTGTCATCGGTGTGGTCATCTTGGCGACGTTCCCCGTGAAAGTGTGACTGGCGTCGAAGCCCTGACCTCTCGGCCATAGCCCAGCGAATAGTCTGGTGAAGCCGGTAACCGAAAACCGGCCCGGCACGAGCTATCGCACGAAGAGGGAACTGCACAGTGACGTCACCGACCACGAACCGACGCTCGGGAGTGCGCTGGTCCTTCCTCGCCGGGCTGGCCATCGCAGCGGTCGTCGTCGCCGTCGACCAATGGACCAAGATCTGGGCCGCCTCTGCGCTCTCGGGCGGAGAATCGAAGGACGTCCTGCCACCGGTTCTCGAGTTCCAACTCACCGTCAACCGTGGCGCCGCGTTCTCCCTCGGCACCGACTTCACCTGGCTGCTCGGACTCCTCGCCGCTGCCGCCGCGGTCGCCATCACGGTCTACCTGTGGCGGGTGGGATCGCTCTGGTGGGCAATCGGGCTGGGCCTGGTCCTCGGCGGTGCGATCAGTCATGCCGCTGACCGCCTGGCACGCGGTGGCGTCATCGACTTCATCGGCTACTTCGATCTGTTCATCGGCAACGTCGCCGACATCGCGATCGTCGTCGGCGGCATCTACCTTGTCGCGCTCGTCCTCCTGCGTGTGCCGACCCGCCGCATCAAACCGACCCCGGCGCCCTCGCCGGCGTCGTAGCTATCGCCAGGGCATGTGCTGCAGGCACCAGGTGTTGCCGTCGGGGTCGGCGAAGAAGGCGTAGAACACTCCGCCGAGGTCCTCGACCTCGCTGATCTCGACGCCGCGCTCGACCAGTTCGGCACGAGATGCCTCGATGTCGGCGACCACCAGGTGCAGCCCTCGCAGGGTCCCCGGAGGCATGTCGAGCGTGGGCAGGCCCTCGGCCAGGGTGATCGAGCATGCCGAACCCGGTGGCGTGAGCTGGACGATGCGGACGCCGGGCTCTGGGTTGATGTCGACGTCGAGCCGAAAGCCGAGCTGGTCTCGGTAGAAGGTCTTTGCTCGTTCGATGTCGGTGACCGGAACCGGCACGAGCTCCAGCAACAAGGCTCCCGGCGGCACGGGTGGGTTGGTCAGATCGTTGACGGTGTCGCTTGGGGGAGTGGATGCGTCGGTCATGGATACCGCCCTTCTTGAGCTGGATGCCCCGCAATCGAGGGGCCGATGATCTGCGGTCCGAGTCTGCCCTCGGCCTCGATCTCCGCCAGTCTCGCTGACGGCTACCGAATCGTCGACCCTCGGGCAAGGGCTTCGAACAAGCCCATCTCTTGCCACCTGAACGTGCGCTCTCGATCGGCGATCTCGATTGCCCGCCGGAGCTCGCTGAGTACGCCGGGGATGATTCGATATTCGTGCCGATAACGCAGAACGCCGATGACTACGGCGTGGAGCTCGACACGGTGACCTGACACCACGCGTGGCGATGAGCCAACTGCTACACGATCAGTGGCTCCGTTCCGGCGTGCGCTAGCGGCGACCGTCCAGGCTCAACGCCAGACCCTCGCCGCAACACGAGACCGAGATCCCTCCCCTGAAGCAGTTCCCGGCGAAGCTCGCTCGGAACCGCGTCATGGGTGGACGCGACGTTGCCCGCTTCGCCGGCCTCGTCGAGATCGACAAGGTCATGAGACGTTGGGATGTCCCTGTCTCTTGACGCCGCGATTCGGCCAGTCATTCACGCCGTTCATCGGAGGCCGGCGGCGATCGCCAGACCAGTGCTACCCCGATGATCGTGGTGATGATGGCGACGTCGTAGCTCGCCACCGTGTACGTCCACCAAGTGCCATTGTGGCTTCCGTATTGTGTATCGGTGCTCAGATGGATCAGGACGAGCGCGGGTCCGGCTGCCAGGAGCACAATCCCTAACCGCACAAGTCGGCGGTGCAGTCGGTACGCACGCGACGGGCGAGGTGGCGGCCTGCTCGGTGCGGAACGATGGCTGAGCGCGGACAGGCGGAGCGGATCGAATCGTGCGTCCGGCGACATCAGAGGATCGCTCCAATCGCGAGGTAGGTGGCGAAGGCGAGGAGGACGACGGCGATCGTTGCCGCGGTGATGAAGAAGACGAAGTTCCGGAACGGATTCTTGTGTTCGTTCATGGTGGATTCGTGAGTGGGCTGCGGTTACCGGGCCGGGCTGAGGACGGTGAAGCCGTCGACAGTGACACCAACGATGCCTCGGTCATCGACGAGGATGATGCGGTCATCGATGGTGCTGAGGGCTTGAACGGCTCCGTCGAGTGGCCCCAGCTGCTGCCACGTCCCGTTCTGATCTTGGGCCCAGAGGACCCCGTCGGTGCCGGCGCCGACGAGTGTGCCGTCTGTGCGTGCTACGAGGGCGTAGAGCAGGGGTGATTCGGGGACGGGGGTGAAGGTGTCGCCACCGTCGGTGCTGACGAGCAGTCCTTCTTCGGTGGCGGCATAGAGCCCGGACTCTGTGGCGGCGAGGTCGGCTGCCGCTAGAGGGGCATGGGTGGTCCAGTTCGTTCCGTTGTCGGTGCTGGAGAGCAGGTCGATTTGGCTGGAAGCGATGCCGTACAGGGTTCCGTCGGGGCTGGCGGTGAGGACGTGGAAGTCGGTTGTTCCGTTCAGGGCGATGGGCGACCAGTTGAGGCCATAGTCATCGCTACGGATGATGCCGAGGTTCGGGGATCCCAGCTCGGCCGGGGTTTGCTCTCCGGGGTGTCCGGAGGCGAACAGGGTGTCGCCGGTGACAGTGAATCCCATGGCATCGAAGTCATGGCCGCCGACGGGTCCGGAGACGTTCCCGTCCGGTGTGACGGTGAAGATGCCGTTGTGCGTGGCGACGAGCAGATCGTCACCGCGGGGGTCTTCGGCGATGCCGTGGATGTGGTCGATGCGGGGTGTCGCATCGGGCTCGTCGGACTGCGCGGCAGTACAGCCCGTAATGACGAGCGTCAGCACGGGGATGGTTGCGGCGGCGAGAAGAAATGATCGTTTCATGATGGTTTCCGGGTAGCGGCCAGGAGGGTGGCCAGGCTTGTGACGCGGGCAGCAGGGAGCGCGCCGCGGGGTCGGTCTTCGCGCGGGGCGATCGCGCGGGAAACGCAGGGCGGGTCGTTCGGGAATCGGCCCGCCCCGCGTGGTTCTACAGTTCTCCGAGGAGGTCCTTCATCGTGGCGATCTCCGCCGTCTGGTCATCGATCACCTGTTGCGCGAGCTCGAGGACGTCCGGGTTCTGCGCGTCGTCAAGCGCCGTCTGTGCCATGTCGACGGCGCCTTCGTGGTGCACGATCATCTGCTCGAGGAACAAACGGCTGGCCTCGGTCGCGTCGGCGTCTTCCAACATGGTCATGTCCTCTTCGGACATCATGCTGTCGTCGCCGCCCATGGAGCCGTGGTCCATGCCGCCCATCGAATCGGGGTCGTACTCCACACCCCAGTCCTCGAGCCACCCGAGCATCTTGTCGATCTCCGGGCCCTGCGCCGCCTTGATCTGTTCGGCGAGCTCGACCACCCGCGGGTCCGCGCCGTCCTTGGCCAGCAGAATGTCCGACATCTCGATGGCCTGCTCATGATGAGGGATCATCATCGTGACGAACATCTCGTCAGCCTCGGTTGAGGCCGACGAGGACGTCGACGCGGACGGTGAGCTGCTGGTACCGGACGGCGCGGTGCCGGTGTCGGCGCAGCCGGTCAGTACCAGGGCGAGGGTGAGAGCGCCGGTGCTGAGTGCGAGGGGGATCTTCTTGTTCATGGTCGTTCCTTCGTAAGTCGTATGAGAGTTCGCTGAAGCGGCGGCGCCAACGGGCGCCGCAGGGCCGCCCACAGTTGGGTCGGCGTGCGAATACTCAAGTTCGACTGATCGAAAGAACCGTCAACGAGGGGCCACGAGGGAGGGCATCGGTCGCTTCCCACCGCAACCAGCTGGTCACCTCGCGAAGGGAGATGCCGGAGCGTCGGGCAAACGTCGGTGGGACGAGGAGCAGAAGGCCGGCCAGCAACGCGAGTACGCAGGCGGTGACCATGTCGTCGTGACCCTGCCCTTGTCCGGTGGTCACGTGGCACGGCCCGTCGCAGGCAGCGGCACCACCGTCGTCGAGGCTCGCCGTGGCGTCCGGAACGTGAGCGACTGTCGATGCGGAATGGGCGACGCCCGAGGAGCCGTGCCCGGCAGGTTCCGCGGTGAAGGTGTGCATGCCCAGGAGGCCGACGATGATCAGGACGGCCGCGGTGCCGAGCATCAGCAGGGTGCGCAGCGACAACTGCGGGCTTGTGGCGCGAACCGTCACCTGCATCCTCGATCCTTCCTGTTCCTCACGACGCTAGCACCGCCGCCTGTGTGCCCGACATCGATCCTGTGCACACTCAGAAGCCGCCTGCCAGCTCGTGCTTGACCGCCAGGATTTCCCTTGCCGCTGACCACCCGACAGCACCCGCCCTCTTGCCGTCGGCGGTCCTGAAGGTCGAGACGAGGCCGCCGCCGGCCGATGACGTCGTTTCCGCGGTCGCCTGCGGCAAGACGACGCCCGCTCCACTCAGCGTGACGCCGTGCACATTCACCGTGAACCCGGAAACGTGCCGGTACGGGCCAGGATCGTCCCCGCCGTGCAGATCATGAAGCAGCGCTCGGGCGGCGTGAGCCCCTTGTGCCACCGCATCATCCCAATGATCCATACGATAGAGCGAACCGTCGGGACCGACATGAGCGGCGACCCCACCGGCCGCATACACTGCCGGGATCGTCCTGGCACGGAGCCGGTCATCGACCTCGATCGCGGCACCGTCTGAGCGGATCCATGAGACAGCCGGAACTGTTCCGTGGGCGAGGACGATCACGTCTGACGATACAGATGTCCCATCATCGAGGAGTACGTCACCCCCGCTTCCGGAAGCCGAGATGGAGCGCACTGTCCGGCCTGGATGGAACTCCGTGTGCGCAGCGTGCAGATCGCGGAGCCGGGTGGCGATCGGCAACCCGAGGCTGTGCGCCAAGGGGATTTCGGAGCGCGCGACGAGATGCACTCTGGCACCAGCGCTCACAAGGTAGCTTGCTGCTTCTGCTCCGACCAGCCCGGCACCGAGGACAGTGACAACCCGCCTTTCGAACGTCGGACCCGCATGCCCTCGGATGCGTAGCGCGTCGGACGCGCTGTGCAGCGTGAAGACCCCCTCGCTGACGCCTGTCGCCTGCAGGGGACGCGGGGCGGCGCCGGTCGCCACGACAGCCGTTGCGAATATCAGCCGTCTGCCATCGTGCAGCAAGATGCCCCGCTCTTCCATCCCGACAGCGCTGCCGGGGATCGTCTCGACATCGATCGAGTCCAAGGCAGGCAGCGCGGATTGCTCCGGGGTGAGCAGGCCACGAAGGATGCCCTTGGTCACCAGCGTGCGGTTGTACGGGGCGAACGGCTCCGCATGCACGATCCGGATCGACCCGTCGAAACCGCTGCGCCGCAACGTGACCGCCGCAGAATGACCCGCGGCGCCCGCGCCGACGATGAGCACATCCGAGCTGGTCTTATCCATGAGAAGCTCCCTTCACCCCCTTGACCGGAATACCCTGGGTGGGTATATGGTTAGGCATACCAGTACCCTACCGGGGTATTCCGAATCGAGGGAAGGAAGCCATCATGAGCACGAGCGAGTACCAGGTGAGCGGGATGAGCTGCGGCCACTGCGAGGTCGCTGTTCGCGGCGAGGTCAGCCAGGTCCCCGGCGTCGAGAACATCGAAGTGAGTGCGCAGACCGGCCGGCTTCTCGTCACGACGAGTTCCGCAGTGGATGACGCGGCCGTGCTCGCGGCCGTCGATGAGGCCGGGTACGAGGCGGTCCGACTCTCATGAACGCCCCGGGCCGCCTCGGCCTCTACGGCGCGGGCCTTGTCGTTGTCTTCGGCGCCGCCTTCGCCGCCGCGGGCGCACTCGTGCCCGACAGCACGGTGACCGCATGGGCGGACGCCGGGCATTCCTCGCATGACGCGCAAGCGCCCGAGGATGCTGCTGGCACGAAAGACGATCAGGAGATGGGGGTGAGTGGAGTGATGAGCGCGGCATCGGGATTCACAATGAGCCCCGTACAGGCGCCGGCGAACGTCGAGACGGACGGTGAACTCTCCTTCGACATCCGCGATCCCTCAGGTGTCCCGATCACCGATTTCGACGAGGCCCACGATAAGCAGTTGCACCTGATCGTGGTCCGCAACGACGGGCGTGAATACCGTCACGTGCACCCCGAACTCGACCCGAGGACCGGGGTCTGGTCGCTGCCATGGTCCTGGGATACCGCGGGAACGTACCGGCTGTATGCGGACTTCACCTCTGAGGGGGTGAGCGCCACGCTCTCCCGCACCGTCGATGTGGCGGGGCAGCTGACACCGGAGCCCGAGGTCGCCGTCAAGACAAGCGACACGGTCGACGGCTTCGACGTGACCGTCAGCGGCGACCTGGTCGCCGGAACTGGAAGCGAACTGACTGTCAAGGTCTCTCGGGACGGGGAACCCGTCACGGTGCTGGAGCCGTACCTCGGTGCGTTCGGCCACCTCGTTGCCCTGCGCGATGGCGACCTGGCGTATCTGCATGTGCACGCGCGCGGCGAGGAACCACAGCCGGGCGATCTGGCCGGCCCCGAGGTGGAATTCACCGCCGAGACACCCACCACCGGCCGCTACCTGCTGTACCTGGACTTCCAGGTCGACGGACAGGTCCACACCGCACAGTTCGTACTCGAGGCGACCCCCGCCACCGGCGACCAGGCGGACACCGAAGACGACGCCGAGCACGACGGGCACTGACCCGCTCAGTGCGCATCGAGTTGCAAGAAGGATCGAGGAGACATCATGACGGATACGCAGTCAGCAGCCGCGTCCAGCGTGGAGCTGGAGATCGGCGGGATGACCTGCGCGTCGTGCGCGATGCGCATCGAGAAGAAGCTCAACAAGCTGGACGGTGTCACCGCCACCGTGAACTATGCGACGGAGAAGGCGAAGGTCACCGCACCGAACGGGTTCGACCCGGCGCTGCTGATCGCCGAGGTGGAGAAGACCGGCTACACGGCCGCCCTTCCCTCACCGGAGCCGTCCGCGGTAGTCGACGGTGAGGACGCTCCGGATAGGGAGCTGGTGAGCCTGCGGAACCGTTTGATCGCTTCCATCGTGCTGACCCTTCCTGTGATTGCGATGTCGATGATCCCCGCATTGCAGTTCACTTACTGGCAGTGGCTCTCACTCGCCCTGGCCGGCCCCGTCATCGTTTGGGCGGCCTGGCCTTTCCACAAGGCAGCGTGGACGAATCTCCGGCACGGTGCGGCGACCATGGACACGCTCATCTCGATGGGGACGATAGCCGCCTTACTGTGGTCGCTCTACGCGCTGTTCTTCGGCACGGCCGGCGTCCCCGGGATGACCCACCCGTTCGAGCTCACCGTGGCACCGTCGGACGGGGCGGCGAACATCTACCTCGAAGTGGGTGCCGCGGTGACGATGTTCATCCTCGCCGGACGCTACTTCGAGAAGAAGGCGAAACGGCAGGCGGGCGCCGCCCTGCGCGCGCTGTTGGAGCTGGGAGCGAAGGATGTTGCTGTGCTTCGCGCCGGCGCCGAGACCCGCATTCCCATCGCGGACCTGCGAGAGGGCGACGAGTTCGTCGTACGGCCCGGCGAGAAGATCGCCACCGATGGTGTGATCGTCTCCGGCACCTCCGCGGTCGACGCGTCCATGCTCACCGGTGAATCCGTGCCGGTCGAGGTCGGCGAAGGAGACTCCGTCACGGGGGCGACGGTCAATGCCGGTGGCCGGCTCGTCATCCGGGCGACGAGGGTCGGGTCGGACACCCAGTTGGCGCAGATGGCGAAGCTCGTCGAGGACGCCCAATCGGGCAAGGCCGAGGTGCAGCGCCTCGCCGACCGGGTGTCGGGTATCTTCGTGCCCATTGTCATCGCGATCGCCATCGCCACGCTGGGCGCTTGGCTCGGCGCGGGATTCCCTGCCGCGGCGGCGTTCACCGCCGCGGTCGCGGTGCTGATCATCGCCTGCCCGTGCGCCCTGGGCCTTGCCACGCCCACCGCACTGCTGGTGGGCACGGGCCGCGGCGCGCAGATGGGCATCCTCATCAAGGGTCCGGAAGTTCTCGAGTCGACGCGACGGGTGGACACCGTCGTTCTGGATAAGACCGGGACGGTGACCACAGGGCGGATGACGCTCACCGGCGTGTTCACCGCTGACGGCGTCGACCGCGGCGAGCTGCTGCGCCTGGCGGGTGCGGTGGAGGACGCCTCCGAGCATCCCATCGCGCAGGCCATCGCCAAAGCCGCAGTCCAAGAGGTCGGCACGCTTCCGACACCCGAGGGTTTCGCGAACATCGAGGGCAAGGGAGTGCAGGGCATCGTCGACGGGCACGCCGTCCTTGTCGGCCGCGAGTCGCTTCTCGAGGACTGGTCCCAGCGCCTTCCCGAGAATCTCGCCGCCGCGAAGAGCGAAGCAGAGCGTCAGGGCAAGACCGCGGTCGCCGTGGGGTGGGACGGGGAAGCACGCGGTGTGCTCATCGTCGCGGACACCATCAAGCCGACCAGCACCGAAGCCATCAGGCAGCTGAAGGCGCTGGGACTGACACCGGTGCTCCTCACCGGAGATAACCGTGCCGTGGCCGAGCAGATCGCGTCTGAGGTCGGCATCGATGAGGTCATCGCCGAAGTGCTCCCGAAAGACAAGGTCGACGTGGTCACCAGGCTGCAGCGCGAGGGCAAGGTCGTGGCGATGGTCGGAGACGGCGTCAACGATGCGGCCGCGCTCGCCCAGGCAGACCTGGGGTTGGCCATGGGCACGGGCACCGATGTGGCGATCGAGGCCAGCGACATCACGCTCGTCCGCGGCGATCTGCGCAGCGCGGCCGACGCGATCCGTCTGTCTCGGAAGACGCTCGGCACGATCAAGGGCAACCTGTTCTGGGCCTTCGCCTACAACGTCGCCGCCATCCCGCTGGCAGCCCTCGGTCTGCTCAATCCCATGCTCGCCGGCGCCGCGATGGCGTTCTCCAGCGTCTTCGTCGTCGGCAACAGCCTCCGCCTGCGCACGTTCCGCAGCCAGGCGGCGGACCCATCCCCGACCGCCGCGCCCGCACCGCGTGATCATGCGACGCGGAACGCAACCGTCGGAACCCACTGAAATCACGAAAGAGGAACACACATGTCTGATTCCGGATCCTGCTGCAGCCACAACAGCCACGGCTCTGTCCCAGCCGACGGACGCAAGGACCTCCTCGCGCCGTCCGCCGAACAGCTCGCCGAATGCCCCGTGATGGTCGGCAGCACCGTCGTGAAAGCGGACGCTGAAGCCGCTGGCCTCTACCGCGACTACGAGGGCACCCGCTATTACTTCTGCTGCGCCGCCTGCGGCCCCCTGTTCGACGCTGACCCCGCCAAGTACGTGACCGCAGCCTGACATCGCTTCACCTGTGCGGGGCGGCACACGGATCGCCCCGCACAGCTTCATCGTTTCCGAGGAGGATAGCCTCATGAGCCAGCCACACAGCGACGACGCTGATCACACCCACGAACACGCAGCGCACGGGCACACCCCATCGGTCCCCGCCGCGGCCACAGAAGACCCCCCCGTCCACACCCCTCACCACGACACCGCCGTGCACCACGACGGTCCCGATACTGCACCGCACGGAAGCGGCGCGCCGATGGGCCACCAGGGTCACGGCGAGCATGCCGGCCATGACGCACATGGTGGACACGACGCTCACGGTGGACACGGGGGTCATGCGGGGCATGGCGACCACGTCGGACAGTTCCGTCGCCTGTTCTGGATCATGCTGATCCTCGCCGTCCCCACCGTCGCGCTGTCGGGCATGTTCGCGATGATCCTCGGCTACACCCTCCCCGACATTCCCGGCCTGGCCTGGGTGTCCCCGGTACTGGGAACAGTGATGTACATCTGGGGTGGAAAGCCGTTCCTCGTCGGTGCTGTCAGCGAAATCCGCGACCGCAAGCCCGGGATGATGCTCCTCATCGGACTCGCCATCACCGTTGCGTTCATCGCCTCTTGGGGTGCGAGCCTCGGCCTGCTGCACCACGAGCTCGACTTCTGGTGGGAGCTCGCGCTCCTCATCGTGATCATGCTGCTCGGGCACTGGATCGAGATGCGGTCCCTCGCGCAGACCACGTCCGCTCTCGACTCCCTGGCCGCGCTCCTGCCCGACGAAGCAGAACGCGTCGAAGGTGACCAGGTCGTGACGGTCTCGCCTGCCGAACTCGTCGTCGGTGATGTCGTCATCGTTCGCCCCGGGGGCAGCGTCCCCGCCGACGGTCGCATCGTCGACGGTCGCGCGTCGATGGACGAGTCAATGGTCACCGGCGAGTCCCGCACCGTGACGCGCGGTATCGATGACCAGGTCACGGCCGGAACTGTGGCGACCGACTCCGGGCTGCGCGTGGAGATTACCGCCACCGGTGACGACACCACTCTCGCCGGCATCCAACGCCTGGTCACCGAAGCACAGAGCTCGTCCTCGCGCGCGCAGCGCCTTGCCGACACGGCGGCAGGCTGGCTGTTCTGGTTCGCTCTCGGCGCTGGCGTGATCACGGCGATCGTGTGGACGCTCGTTGGGCTTCCCGATGATGCCGTCATCCGCACCATCACGGTGCTCGTCATCGCTTGCCCCCACGCACTCGGTCTCGCAATCCCCTTGGTCGTCTCCATCGCCACCGAACGCGCCGCACGCGGTGGCGTACTCGTGAAGGACAGGCTCGCGCTGGAGAGCATGCGCACCGTCGACACCGTGCTGTTCGACAAGACAGGCACCCTCACCAAGGGCGAACCGACCGTCTCCGAGGTCTCAGTCGTCGAAGGCAACGACACCGACCGGGTGCTCGCCCTGGCCGCCGCCGCGGAGGCCGACAGTGAACACCCGCTCGCCAAGGCCATCGTCCGCGCCGCCGCCGACCGTCACCTCGACGTGCCCCGCAGCTCGGACTTCACCTCCTCTCCCGCAGTCGGCGTCACCGCGACCGTCGACGGGACCGTTGTACGGGTGGGGGGACCGCACCTGCTCACCGAGGAAGATGCGCAGGAGCTGCCCGTTGCCGAGCGGTGGCGCAATGACGGTGCGATCATCCTCCACGTGGTTCAGGACGGCCGTGTGATCGGCGCTCTCAAGCTCGCCGATGAGGTGCGGTCGGAATCGCGCGAAGCCGTCGATGCACTGCACGCGCTGGGTGTGCAGGTCGTGATGATCACCGGCGATGCCGAAGCCGTCGCGCACACCGTGGCCGAGGACCTCGGCATCGACCGTGTCTTCGCCGGCGTCCGACCGGAGGACAAGGCCGCGAAGGTGCAGGAGCTCCAGAACGAGGGACGCAAGGTCGCGATGGTCGGTGACGGCGTCAATGACGCCCCCGCCCTCGCCCAGGCCGATGTCGGGCTCGCGATCGGCGCCGGCACGGACGTTGCCATCGCCTCTGCCGGAGTCATCCTCGCCAGCGACGACCCCCGCTCGGTGCTCTCCGTCATCGAACTGTCCCGCGCCGCATACCGGAAGATGAAGCAGAACCTCTGGTGGGCCGCCGGCTACAACCTGATCTCCGTACCCCTCGCCGCCGGCGTCCTCGCCCCCATCGGGTTCGTGCTGCCGATGTCGGTCGGGGCGATCCTGATGTCCCTGTCCACCATCGTGGTTGCCCTCAACGCGCAGCTCCTGCGGCGACTCGACCTTCGCCCGGAAACCACGGCCCGCGCGATCCTCAACCGATAACCAATCCAGAACCGGAGACCACGATGACCGACACCATCGAGACCGACCAGGTCGAGTCCGACACCGCCTGCGAACACGGCGAACACGGCGAACACGGCTACATCACCGACAAAGCCCGCTATCTCGCCCGTCTCAAACGGATCGAAGGACAAGCCCGCGGCATCCACCGCATGGTCGACGAGGAGAAGTACTGCATCGACATCCTCACCCAGATCTCAGCGCTGACGAGCTCACTCCAGGGCGTTGCTGTCGGTCTTCTCGAAGACCATCTCCGCCACTGCGTCACCGACGCCGCACGTGCAGGCGGAGACATTGCCGAGGCCAAGATCACTGAAGCATCCCAGGCCATCGCACGCCTCGTCCGCTAAGCCAGCGAGGCGGCCCCGCGGATGCCTTCGATGCTCCTCGGATAGCTCTGGGCGAGTGGACGCTCAGGACTTTGCGCGCCTGTAGTCAAAGGCGCCGTCCTGACGCTGAGAATCGAGCAACTGATCGAGGATGCCATCGTGATCGATGACGGGCTTGGGCTGGCCATCCGGCTGCAGCCGCCCATCTAACCGAACGTGGCGTCGATGACGTGGTCGTCGAGCGTGGCTCCTCCGCTGGTGCTGCCGTGTCCGAGTGGGGTCATGCACGCCTCTTCTCAGGCTGGCCGGAGCTCACCGACACTGCAGCGCGTCGCCTGCTCGAGCCGACCGGGACGGCGCCGGCAAACGGCTACCCGACGGGGGCGGAGTGGGTGAGTGAGTACCTCACCCCACTCGTCGATGTGCTGGGTGACCGCGTCCTCTACGGCACAACGGTGACGGGAATCGCGCGGCAGGGGCGCGACAAAGACGTAGACAGCGGCCGCAAGGGCCAGCCATTCGTTGTGCACACGGTCGACCAGGACGGCTGCGATGGCCGTATCCTCGCCAGTGCTCGACGCCGTGGCCAGCATCGCCTCGGAGATCGACCCGAACATCCACTCCTGCGGCTCCGTCGGAGCCACCGGCGCACGCCAGCTCGCGCAGCCCGAGAAGGACCTGTTCATCGTCGGTGCGAAGTCTTATGGCCGCGCCCCCACCTTCCTGGCGCTCACGGGCTAGGAGCAGGTCCGCAGCGTCGCAGCTCACCTTGCCGGAGATCACGAGGCTGCGGAGCGCAACGAGCTCGTCCTTCCCGACACCGGGGTCTGCGGCGGTGCCGGCGGCTTCGACGCCGAGGGTGCCAGCTGCTGCGGCACGCCATCCGTACTGCGCAGATCGGCGCAAGGCCCGTCGGCGCAGTCTGACCGACCCACGAGAGGGCGACTTCCCGATTGGGAGGTCGCTTCTTGGCATCCAGGTGCAGTGTCCGTGAACTGTCTCGCCGCCGATTGCGCCTTACTTTGAAGAATGTCAATATAGATTCATGTCGAATCAACAGATTGAGCTGGTCATCATCGGATCGGGCCCCGCAGGCTTCACCGCCGCGATCTACGCGGCCCGGGCAAACCTCGCCCCGGTCGTTATCGCCGGTTCGGTGACCACCGGTGGTGCGCTGATGACGACGACCGAGGTGGAGAACTTCCCTGGGTTCGTCGACGCCGTCAACGGACCGGAGTTGATGGAGTCGATGCGTCAGCAGGCCGAGCGGTTCGGCGCCCGCATCCTCCTCGACGACGCAGTCAGCGTCGACCTCGACGGACCGATCAAGGCCATCGTGACTGGCGCGGGTGAGACGTTCCGTGCGCGTGCGGTGATCCTCACCATGGGCTCCGCCTATCGCAAGCTCGGGTTGCCGGATGAGGAGCGACTCACCGGCCGAGGCGTGTCCTGGTGCGCCACCTGCGATGGGTTCTTCTTCCGCGAGCAGGAGATCGTCGTCGTCGGCGGCGGGGACTCCGCGATGGAGGAGGCCCTGTTTCTCACCCGTTTCGCATGCAAGGTGACCGTCGTGCACCGTCGCGGCGAGGTCCGCGCTTCGAAGATCATGGCGCAGCGCGTGCTTGACCACCCGAAGATCGAGGTGGCATGGAACAGCGAGATCGCCCGGCTGAACGGCGACGAGAAGCTCGAATCCGTCACCCTCCGTGACACCGTCACCGGCACCGAGCGCGAGCTGGCGGCGACCGGTGTCTTCGTCGCGATCGGCCACGACCCCCGCTCGGAGTTGGTCACAGGACAGGTCGTCACCGACGCAGGCGGGTTCGTCCGAGTGGATCATCCTTCCACCCGCACGAACATCCCCGGGGTGTTCGCGGCCGGCGATCTGGTCGATCACACCTACCGGCAGGCGATCACCGCCGCCGGCACCGGCTGCGCCGCCGCTCAGGACGCCCAGCACTACCTCTCGAACCTCGAGAACGACCCGGCCGCTCCGATCGAGGCCGAGGAGGTCTTCGCATGAGCACGCTCACCGCCGTCACCGACGCCACGTTCGAGGACGAAGTTCTCGACTCCGACATCCCTGTCGTCGTCGACATCTGGGCCACCTGGTGCGGTCCGTGCCGCCAGGTCGCTCCGCTTCTTGAGCAGCTCGCCGCCGAGTACGACGGACGAGTGAAGATCGTCAAGGTCGATGCGGATCGGAATCCCGAGACCGTGACCGCCGCTGGCGTCACGTCGATCCCCACCCTCGGCTTCTTCCGCGACGGCACCGGCACGGACATCCTCATCGGCGCGCACCCGAAGCCCGTCATCGCCGAGAAGATCGAGGCGCTGCTCGCATGACCACCGCAACCGCAGCTTCCGCTCCCGCCGCCGTCCGGCGTCTGTCCACCCTCGACAAGTGGCTGCCACTGTGGATCGGGCTCGCCATGGTCGCAGGACTTCTCCTCGGCCGATTCGTCCCCGCTCTGTCGGACCTGCTCGGCCACCTCGAGGTCGGCGGCATCTCGGTGCCCATCGGGCTCGGGCTGCTGGTGATGATGTACCCGGTGCTCGCGAAGGTCCGCTACGACAAGATCGCGGCCGTCACCGGCGACAAGAAGCTCCTCGTGTCTTCGCTGGTGCTGAACTGGCTCGTCGGCCCTGCGGTCATGTTCGCCCTCGCCTGGATCTTCCTGCCAGATCTGCCCGAGTACCGCACGGGGCTGATCATCGTCGGTCTCGCCCGCTGCATCGCGATGGTCGTCATCTGGAACGACCTCGCCTGCGGCGATCGGGAAGCGACCGCCGTACTCGTCGCGATCAACTCTGTCTTCCAGGTGGTCGCCTTCTCACTGCTGGGCTGGTTCTACCTCACCGTCCTGCCCGGCTGGCTGGGTCTGGACACTCAGGGGTTGGAGATCTCGGTCTGGCAGATCGCCCTGAACGTGCTGGTCTTCCTCGGCGTGCCACTCGTCGCCGGCTTCGCTTCCCGCTGGATCGGCGAGAAGCGTCGCGGCCGCGCCTGGTACGAGGAGAAGTTCCTCCCCGTGATCGGCCCCTGGGCGCTGTACGGGCTGCTGTTCACCATCGTGCTGCTGTTCGCGCTGCAGGGCGATGCGGTCCTGGCCAACCCGCTGGACGTCGCGCGGATCGCGCTGCCACTGCTGGTCTACTTCGGGCTGATGTGGTTCGCAGGGCTCCTGCTCGGCAAGAGCCTGGGCCTGAACTACGCCCGCTCCACCACGCTGGCCTTCACCGCGGCCGGGAACAACTTCGAACTCGCCATCGCCGTCGCCATCGGCACCTTCGGCGCCGCCTCCGGGCAGGCTCTGGCGGGCGTCGTCGGCCCTCTCATCGAGGTGCCCGTCCTCGTTGGACTCGTCTACGTCTCCCTCTGGGCGGCGCGCGCTTGGTTCCACACCGATCCCTACACCGGCGAAAGGATCACCTCATGAACGTCACGCTCACCGACGCCGTCGACAGCTGCAGCCCGGTCGCTACCCACGCCATCGGCCACGAGGCGGCGTCCACCGTCGCCGCGACCTTAAAGGCTCTGTCGGATCCGCTGCGCCTGCGCATGCTCTCCGCGATCGCTTCCGATCCGCGAGGCGAGTCCTGCGTGTGCGATCTCGCCGAGCTCGCACACGTCTCACAGCCCACCGTGTCGCACCATCTGAAGGTCCTCAAGGGCGTCGACGTGCTCACCTCCGAACGGCGCGGCACCTGGGTCTGGTACCGCATCAACCCCAGCCGCCGGGGCGCCGTCACCGCTCTGCTGGACTCCTTCGCGCCTGCGACCATGACGGCGCCCGGCGAAGACGGCGACGCCGAAGGCCGCGCCGGCCACCCCGAGTTCGATGCGCGGATCACCCACCTCGCCGATGAGCTCGCCGCCGAGGTCCCCGAGCTCGCCCCGGAGACCGTGCTGGGCATCGTTCGTGAGTCGTACACGTCACTCGCCCGCACGGCAATAGTCACGGGAGCGCTTGTCCCGCTCACCGAACGCTTCGCACGTCAGCGACTCGCCGACCTCACGCGCGACCGCGACTCCGCTGTACCCCAGGTGTTGTTCGTCTGCGTGGCCAATGCGGGGCGTTCGCAGCTCGCTGCCGCGCTTGTCAACAAGCTCGCCGCCGGCAGGGTTGTCGCCCGCTCGGCAGGATCTGCTCCCGCGGACGTCATCCATCCGCACGTCCGCTCGATCCTCGCCGAGATCGAAGGCGACCTGGCCGCCGAACGCTTCCCCAAGCCCCTCACCGACGATGCCGTCCGTGCCGCCGACGTGGTGATCACGATGGGCTGCGGCGACGTCTGCCCGATCATCCCCGGCGTCCGCTACGACGACTGGGCCGTCGGCGACCCTGCCCTCGCATCCCGCGAGGGCGTCGAAGCCATCCGCGACGACATCGAGGACCGCGTCCGCGCCCTCGTCGATGAGCTCACGCACTGACCACCACCCACAGGAGCCCTCATGACCGACACCACCAAGCCCTCCGTCCTCTTCGTCTGCGTGCACAACGCCGGCCGCTCCCAGATGGCTGCCGGGTTCCTCCGCGACATCGCCGGCGACCGCATCGAGGTCCGCTCCGCCGGCTCCATGCCGGCCGACCAGATCAACCCCATCGCCGTGGAAGCGATGAAGGAACTGGGCATCGACATCACCGCCGAGCAGCCCAAGATCCTCACCACCGAAGCCGTGCAGGCCTCCGACGTCGTGATCACCATGGGATGCGGCGACGCCTGCCCGTTCTTCCCTGGCAAGCGCTACGAGGATTGGAAGCTCGACGATCCTGCCGGTCAGGGCATCGAGGCTGTTCGCCCGATCCGAGACGAGATCCGGGCACGCATCGAGAGGTTGGTCGACGAAATCCTCTGATTCAAAGTCTGTCCGCTGAGGCGGGCCTCGCGCACGCTCGATAGTGTCAGCGAGCGACGGCCTCGTCGAGGGCATCCGTGAGGTCCCTGAGCTGGGTGAGCTCGAGCTTCTCGCCGTCGAGGAAGAAGGTCGGCGTGCCACTGACGTTGAGATACTGGCCGTCGTTGCGGTCTGCTTCGACTCTTTCCTTGGTGGCGGGGTCGGCGATTGCTTCGTCGTACGAGTCCATGTCGAGGCCTAGGTCTTCGGCGAACGTCCGGAACAACTGGGTGTGAGAGGTCTGCTGCTCGCCCCTCTGAGCCTGGGTCTCGAACAGGCGAGCGTACATCTCCTCGAACTTGCCCTGTTGAGCTGCCGCTTCGGCGGCGAGGGCGGCGTTCATGGAGTTGAAGTGTCCGGGCAATGGGAAGTACCGCACGACGTAGTTGATCTCGCCCTCATAGTCGGCGCGGATCTGTTCGACCACCGGGTAGAACGCTCCGCAGGCTTCGCACTCGAAGTCGAGAAACTCCACCAGCGTCGGCGCATCCGGGCCGGCGTCGTCCAGGACGTGCGAGTCAGTCCGGGCGCCGGGCAGTGCGCCCGCCGAGCCGGAAGGGTCGGGAGCAGCGGGCCGGGTCAGCATGACCACGACCAGAGCTGCGATCACGAGGACGATAACGACGGCACCGGTGATGAGGCTGACTTTGACGGGGGTCTTCACGAAGGATGGCTCCAGCTCGGACGGCGATATCACCGCAGGGTTGGTCAGGCGCGTGCGGGCTCGGGTGCCGGCGCTAGCTCTCGGAGAGCAGCGGGGCGTCGGGCTGCACGGACGCCGTTGAGGATGACGACGACCTCGGCGATCTCGTGTACCAGGACGACACCGGCCAGACCGAGAACGCCGAACAGCGCCAGCGGGAAGAGCACGATGATGATGGCGAGGGCCAGGGCGATGTTCGCGGTCATGATGCGTCGCCCGCGGCGCGCGTGCGCGAGCGCGCCGGGGATGAGGCGGAGGTCGTGGCCGGTGAACGCGACATCGGCGGACTCAATGGCGGCCGCCGAACCTTTCAGTCCCATGGCGATGCCGACCGTGGCGGTCGCTAGTGCTGGGGCGTCGTTGATGCCGTCCCCGACCATGGCCGTCGGGCGGACGGTGGTCAGGGATTCGATCGCGTGGGCCTTGTCGGCGGGCAGCTGCTCGGCCCGCACATCGTCGATGCCTGCCTGGGCGGCGATGGCGCGGGCGGTGCGTTCGTTGTCGCCGGTGAGCATGACGGTCTCGATGCCCTGACTGTGGAGCATCCGCACGGTCTCGGCCGACTCCGGGCGCAGTTCGTCACGGATGCCGATGAGCCCGGCGACAGCGCCGTCGGCTTCGACGACGACCACGGTCATGCCCTCCGCAGCCATCCCTTCGGCGGCGGTGCTGAGCACGGCCGGGTCAAGCCAGCGCGCGTTCCCGACGCGGATGAGTGTGCCGTCGACGCGGCCGGCGATGCCGTGGCCGGCTTCTTCCACGACATCGATGGCGGACAGCGCCTTCGGGGATGCCGCGGTGATCGCGGCGGCCAAGGGGTGCGTGCTGGTCGCCTCGATGGCGGCAGCCCAGGCGAGCAGGTCGTCGCGATTGGTCCCGTCGGCGGGTCGGACGTCGACCACCGCGGGTTCGTTGCGGGTGAGCGTCCCGGTCTTGTCCAGCGCGACGGCGCGGATCGTGCCGAGCTGCTCGAACGCCTCCCCGGACTTGATCACCACGCCGAACTTCGACGCGGAGCCGATGGCGCTGATCACGGTGACCGGCACCGCGATCGCCAGCGCGCACGGGGACGCCGCGACCAGGACCACCAGTGCCCGCTCGATCCAGGTCCAGGGGTCACCGACGACGAAGCCGAACAGCGCGACGAGCGCCGCGGCGATCAGGACGACGGGAACCAGCGGGCGCGCGATCCGATCCGCTAGTCGTGCCCGATCGCCCTTGCGGGCGTGGGCCTGCTCCACCAGCGAGACGATCTGCGTGAGGGAGTTGTCGCGGCCATCCGCGGTCGCCTCGATCCGCAACGTCGCCGACCCGTTCACCGAACCTGCCGCGACCACGTCGCCGGGCCCGACCTCGACCGGGATGGACTCCCCGGTGATCGCCGATGTGTCCAGGCTGGAGCGTCCCTCGACGACGACACCGTCGGTCGCCACACGCTCGCCCGCTCCGACGACGAGGATGTCGAGCTCGCGCACATCGGCAGCAGGGACCGTGATGTCGCCACTGAGCCGTGAGACGCGCACCGTCTCCGGGATCAGTGACAGCAGTGCGCGCAGGCCCTCCTTAGCGCGGTCCATCGCTCGGTCCTCCAGCGCCTCAGCGAGGGAGAACAGGAACGCCAGGGTCGCTGCTTCACCGACGTGCCCGAGCAGGACGGCGCCGACAGCAGCGATCGTCATCAGCAGACCGACACCGAGCCGGCCACGGATCACGCGCCGGATCGCACCGGGAACGAACGTGTACGCGCCAGCGAGCAGAGCTGCCCACTGCAGCACCAGTGCGGCAATCTCCAGGCCCGTCCACTCGAACGCGTACCCGGCGAGTAGGAACACACCGGACAGCGCCGACGGCAGTAGAGCGATGTCCCGCCACCACGGTGGACGCACCTCGAACTCGTGATCGGCGCCGGCGGCTGGTGGCAGGGCGGGGCCGCAGCACGCATCGCCGTCATCATGAGCAGATACGCCCGCCGCCGCCTGCACGACCTCTGGGCCGCAGCAGCCGTCTCCCCCCTGCGGTAGCGACAACTCGACGCGGTGGATGGTGCCTGTCTTCCGCGGCTCGTCGTCGCCGCAGCACTCCGCGCTCATGCGCAGCACTCGCACTTCTCGTCAACGCACGGCACGCCTTCATCGACCGCCACAACCGCGTCGAGAAGATGCCGCAGGCCCACCGTCAGGTGCGGATCTGCGATCTCGTACCGCGTGCGACGACCCTCCGGCGTCGCGATCACCAGTCCACAGCCCCGAAGACAGGTGAGATGGTTCGACACGTTCGTGCGGCTCAGTTCAAGATCACGGGCGAGCTCGGCCGGATAACCCGGGGCATCCAGCAGCGACAGCAGGATCCTCGAACGCGTCGGGTCGGCCATCGCCCGACCCAGCCGGTTCATCACATCGAGACGAGAAGCAATAGTCAGCACACGATGACTATACACGGGACACTGAACTATAGCGATGGCGACTCCACTGGACACTGCATCGAGGCGTGGCGCCTTGTCCACCACCTCCTGGAACGTGCCGAGCTTCACTCAGGATCGCGCCTACCGGAAGTTCTTCGACGAGTCCGTGTCGTTCGGATGCGACGGGGATGCCTCGATGAGTATCACCCGTCCCGGCTTCTTGCCCTTCGGCTGGGGAGCGTCGACCGCGTAGCGAAGCCTCGCGCCGTCCGTGACCTTGTACTGCCAGACGGGCAGGGTCCTCCCGCCCACCACCGCTGTAGATAGGTTGCCCTTCAGCTGGTAGCAGCGCGAGCTGTCGAACCGCGTCGGGTGAGCGGTCAGGTAGTCCCAGGCATCCGCGAGGGCGTTCTTCGCGGTCGCGCGAAGGTCGCGCCACCCGCGCTCCGCCGCGACGTCGCCGAAGACGATCTCGTACTCGCTGACCCTTGTCGGTCGCGGAACCGACGATCCCCGCCTTCCCGCCATTACGGGCGCTCGACCCGCGCAGACGTCTCCGTCAGATCGATCGGCTTAGCCGGCCGCGCACCCATGGCGTAAGCCGCAGCAGTCTCCCGCCACTCGTGCTGAGCACGCAGCAGGCGTTCAAACGTGCCCAACTCGCTGGCGGAGTAAACCAGCCGCTCAATTTCGCTCGCGTAAGTGGCCAGCTCGCCCTCATCGAACTCACTCGTCCACGCGAAGAGCTCCCGCAGCGCAGCGCCGACATCGCCCCTGTTCCGCCCGATAGCGCGGAGCAGTTCACTGGAGAGCTTCACGCCAAGCTCGAGCGTGTCGAGGTCGTGGCCACGAAGGATAACCAGGTCATCGCCATCCCGACGAGTGATACGCACCTGGCCCTCGTCGATGTGGGCAAGGACATCCTTCGGCTTACGGAGGAGATCGGTGAAAGTCGCGGTGCTCATGAGACCAGAGTACATCAGATAAACATCAGAGGTTCTGCGTCTTGTGCGCTGGAGCCCCCCGCTGCACCCGTCCGGATGTCCGTTCAGTCGGACACCCCACTGAGAACGAGTGCATCGGCCGCGATAATGTCGGAAGCGCGGTGAGATGACGCTAGATGTCACTCGGACGGGGACGGCGTCGGATTCTCTACGCGCTTTGCGGTGACACATTCCTGACGATGCACCACCGGATTGCCATCCCGCCCACGAGATCAGGTGAGTTCACTCTCGAGTTGTTCGATGCGTGCGCGGATGTCGTCGCAGTTCGAACGGACGGCGTCGATACCCTGGCGCGCTGGGTCGTCCAGCTTCCAGTCCTCGTAGCGCTTGCCAAGAAAGAACGGACAGGCCTCGCCGCATCCCATACTGATGACGACGTCAGACGCCTGCACGGCTTCGGTTGTCAGCACTTTTGGGCTGCTCGGCTGTGCTGTCGATTCCGAGCACGCCCATCGCCTCGTCAGCAGTCGGGTTGGACCGCTCGGCGGGCATGGATCCCGCCGAGCGGACCTCGACGCGGTCGCCTGCGATGTCGCGGAGACATCCGGCCGCCATCTGCGAGCGTCCGGCGTTGTGGACACCGACGAAGAGGACGGAGCGCTTGGTGGTGGTGTCAGTCATGGAGGGCCCTAGTAGGTACTAGTCCAGGAGGCCTCGTCCACGAGGGTGCGTACCCGTACGGTTTGATTGTCGAGGCTGGTAACATCCTCGTGAAATGATCACGTCTGGCCGGTCTCGTAACCAGGCGGCGTCTGTTGACAAGCTCCTGATAACGAAGATCATTACAGGCCTTGGGTTGGCCCTGCTCTTGATTGTCGGAGCATGGTCCGGTGGTCATCGCGACGCGGACGCCTCTCCATATCTCACTGCTACCTCGACTGCATCGATGGAAACCGAGCTTACGAGCTATGGTGCGGTTGGCTCGTCGACGCATGGTTCTGGTGGCGCCTCATCGGAACGGCTCCTGATAGACGGCGCCTCCGCGAACGCACTGATCGGCCTTACAGGGTGCGTGTTTGGCCTCGTCTGCTCCTTCCTGATCCTCATCGTCGCTCGAGCCTTCGTAAATCGCGTGCCGAACGGAAATCGCGAGCGACTTCCGCGCATGCCCGAGATGAGGGCCGCACCCGACCGCCCGTTTGCACGAACTCTTTCCCTCACGCAACTCTCTCTGTCGCGCACCTGACATCGATCAGCCATCTCACGATGGCGCTTCACATTCGGTGGGGTTCACGTTCGTTGTGCTGTGTTGTGGTTGGAGAGAAATGAAAGCGTCTCAAAAGGCGATCCTCGTCACGGTGGGTCTCGTCGTTGTCCTCCTTGTCGTCGCGCTGGTGTACGTCCTTCTCAGTGAGAATCGGGCCTCCGCGCCCGAGACAGAAGGCAACGACGGCCCTCAGGTGGTGCGAGAGAATTCACATGTGCTCGACGATGGCGGCGACGCAGCGGTCACCGTGGTCGAGTTCCTCGATTTTGAGTGCGAGGCGTGTGGCGCCTTCTACCCGCTGGTCGAGGACCTTCGTGAGAAGTTTGATGGGGAGATCACCTACGTCATCCGGTATTTCCCGTTGCCTGGCCACTTCAACTCGAAGAACGCTGCGATCGCGGCAGAAGCGGCGGCCCAGCAGGGACGGCTGGAAGACATGTACCACCGCTTGTTCCAAACACAGGCCCAGTGGGGTGAGGCTCAGGAGTCGCGTGCGAACCTGTTCCGGGGTTTCGCTGTGGAGCTCGGGTTGGATATGGCTGCTTTCGATGAAGCGGTCGCGGATCCGGCGACCGCACAACGAGTGGAGTTCGACGTTGATGAGGGCGAGCGACTCGGCGTCAGCAGCACTCCGACGTTCTTCATCGACGGGGAGCAGGTCGTATTGGAGAAGTGGACGGACCTCGAGGACGGCATCGAAGCTGCGGTGAACGGGACGCAGTGATGGTGCGTTCGTTATCGCATCGCCGAGCGATTATCGTCGGGGCCGGCCAATCTGGATTGGCGATGGCGTCCGCGCTGTCGTCCTATGGGCTGGAGGCACAGAAAGACTTCGTCATCATCGATTCCGCGCCGACCGGTCAACGAAGCTGGGCAACCCGTTGGCACTCGATGAGGCTTCTCAGCGATGCTCGCAACAGCACTCTCCCCGGGTTCCCCTTTCCCGGGGACAATCGCCGTCATCCAGGCGGTCGCGAGATGAGCGACTACCTGGCTTCTGTAGAGAAGACGCTCGGCGTGAAACCTCTCTGGGGCGTTCGCGCTCTCGAGGTGGAACGCCGCGGAGACGGATCCACGTTGCACCTTTCGACGTCCATCGGGGACGTGCAAACGCGAAACGTTGTCTGTGCCACAGGATCTGCGGCAGTGCCCCGAGTCCCTACCTGGCGCCAGAATCTGTCGGCACCCGGAACGGTTCTACATTCCAGTCAGTACCTACACCCGGGCCAGATCCCTTCGGGGACCGTGTTGGTGGTCGGCGGAGGGTTCAGCGGCGTACAGATCGCCGAAGAACTCGCTCACTCGCGAGATGTCACTCTATCCACCCGAACAGAACGACCGCGGCCGTCAGCGCGATGGTCCATCTGGCCGAGGCTGCGCCGCAACCACTCGATTCGTTCCGGCCCCGCGCCCACCGCTCTGGCCGGCGTGAGCCACGCGCCCCCCGTCGTGGAGGCCGACGGAGCCGTCGTGACATTTGCCGATGAGTCGACGATGCAGCCGCACTCCATGATCCTCGCTACCGGCTACGAACCCGGCGACAAGTGGCTACCCGCCCCGGAACCCACCGGTGCTCGGACACAAGCCAACACGCATATTCCCGGACTGTTCACGGTCGGCATCCCGAAGTACTCCCGAACCGGCGCAGACACGATTCCGGGGGCATGGAGTGATGCTGCCATCGTCGCCCCCAACATCATCGACCGCCCCTGAAAGGATCACCATGACAGAAGCAGGGCACTCGCACGGAGTGGGTGACGCCACTCCCCGCAATCGTCTGATCATCGCTTTCGCGATCACCTCCTCGGTCTTCGTCATCGAGGTGATCGGGGCGATCATCACCGGCAGCCTCGCACTACTCGTCGATGCGGCGCACATGCTCACCGATGTCACCGGGTTGGCTATGGCCGTCACCGCGGCGCATCTCATGAATCGCCCTCCCACCCCCAAGTACACCTTTGGCCTGCAAAGGACCGAGGTTCTCGGAGCACTCGCCCAAGCAGCGCTGCTCCTCGGGGTCGGCATCTTCGCGCTCGTCGAAGGTATACGGCGGCTCTTCGAACCCCCAGAGATCGCGTCAGGAAGCCTGCTGTTCTTCGGTATCGTCGGCCTGGTCGCCAACATCGCATCCATGCTCGTCCTGTTCAGCGGCCGCGGACGCAATCTCAACATGCGCGCCGCATTCCTCGAGGTCGTCAACGACGCCCTCGGCTCCGTAGGCGTGATCGCCAGCGCGATCCTCATCGCCGCTTTCGGCTGGTATCAGGCCGATGCCGTCGCCGGTATCTTGATCGCCCTGCTCATCATCCCTCGCACGCTCATCCTGTTGCGAGCATCCGGACGTGTGCTGTTGGAATCGACACCCCCGGGTCTCGATCTGGACGATGTCCGCCGCCACATCCTTGCCCTTCCGCACGTGGTCGCGGTGCATGATCTGCACGCGACTCAGGTCTCAACGGACCTCCCCACCCTCAGTGCCCACGTCGTGGTCGACGACACCGTCACCATGGAGACCTCCGCGGCGTTGCTGACAACTCTTCAGGAGTGCGTCAGCGAGCACTTCGCCGTCAGCATCGAGCACTCCACTTTCCAGATCGAACCCGAATCGCATCCCGGAGAGCACGACACCCATGCATAAGAACCTCCCCAGACGCACCGCCATTGTCTTATCCGCCGTGCTGTTGTCAGGAGCAGTCGTCGTCGCCACCCCGACGGTCGCTGTCGCTGACGACAACTTCGACTCGTCGTACCCCGTTGCCGACTCGACCATCAGCGGCTCGCCTGATGAGATCTCACTGATGTTCACGGGAACCCTCAACAACGAGGCCGGCACGACGATCATCGAGGTCCTTGATGAAGGCGGAGAAGACGTTGCTGTCGATTCGCCGACGGTGAGCGGTCAATCGATCACTCAGCATCTCTCCCCGGAAGCCGCCGTTGGTCTGTTCACAGTGCGCTGGAAGACAGTCTCTGGGGACGGGCATCCGATCAGCGGGCAGTTCTCGTACACCGTCGGACAGCCCGGACCGAGTACGAAAACCGCGCCACCCGCAACGCCGAGCCCCAATCCCAGTCCCAGCCCGGAAGAATCCGACAACACTACGGAGGAGCCAGAGCCCGCTCCTGCCAGGCAGACATACGGTGGCACACCATCAGGCGGAGCAGAGTCCGAGATGCTGCCCGTGTTCTTCGTCGGCGGCCTGGCAGTGATTCTCGGGTTCGGCGTCGTCGGAGTGATTCTGGCCGGACGCCGGCGCCACCAGCAAGACCGTGCCCAGGCTTCTAGAGATACGGCGGCTGGGGAGGGGGGTCACGATGCGTGACCGGGCACGAAGGTTCGCCGTGGTGTTGATCATCGCCGCGATCGTCACTTTGGTCGATCAGGGAACCAAGGCCCTCGCTCTGAGCTCATTGAGCCAGGATCAGCGCATACCCCTGGTCGGCGATTGGCTCGGTCTTCAATTGGCGTTCAACCCGGGGGCGATCTTCTCGTTGGGCGAAGATGCGACCTGGGTCATCACTGTCGTCGGCGTCATCGCGACCACTCTGCTCGTGGGAGCCGCTACGCGAACCCAAAACGCATGGTCAGCAGTCGGCTTCGGTTTCATCGTGGGAGGCGCGATCGGCAACCTCATCGATCGCCTCTTCTCTCCCCCGTCGTTCGGAATCGGACACGTCACCGACTTCCTCGCCTACGGAAACCTCTTCATCGGAAATCTGGCCGATGTCGCCCTGGGTATCGGCGCCGTGTTCCTTGTGATCGCGGGTCTGCGCGCCAGTCGCCGACACTCCTCGCCTTCTCGCCCCGAATCCACAGATCCCGCACCAGCCGAAGAGATGGCCCGCCCATGAGCCCCAAACAACGTGTTCCCTCCACCTATCAGCGCAATGCTCTCGCCCCCAGCCTCGTCGCTGCCGCCATCCTGTTTCTCGCGCCTTTGCTCGTCCAGGCGGGCTGGGCGCCACTCGTCCTGTTTGTTGCGTCGATTTTCGGGCTGATCATCGCATGGTTCGCCGTGCAGGCCCGTCATTGGTGGTGGGTACCGATCTTCGTCGCGGTGGCTGTGCTCTGGAATCCGGTGATGCCCTTCCCCTTCTCCGGTGTCGTGTGGGAGATAGCTCAGCCCGTCGCCGCTGTGGTCTTCCTGGCGGCGGGGGCGACGATCAAGGTGATCCGGAAATGATCTGCGGGAACCTCGCGTCAACACCATGCTTGTGAGCGGCGCGATCCCCGACACTCCGCCAACGCTGCAGTCCTTGCTCGCGCCGGCGGATCTGACCATTCCTGTGTTGCCCGTCATCGCCGGAGTCCTTGCGGCCCTCTATCTCGTCGGAGCGGTCCGCCTATGGATGCATGGTCGGCGCTGGTCCGTCTGGCGGACCGTCAGCTTTCTTCTCGGATGTGTTCTCCTGGCGGCAGTCACTGGCCTTGGGGTAGAGGCGTACGGAGAAGTCCTTGTCTCTGTGTTCATGTTCCAGCAGCTGACCCTGATGATGACGGTGCCGCCGTTGCTGGTTCTGGGCTCGCCGGGCACTCTTCTCCTCCGAGCGACACCGCACCGTGGAGCCGGCCGGATGATCCTCACGGCAGCGCATACCGGTCTTCGGAGTCGCGCCGCCAGGTGGTTGCTCAGCCCGTGGTGCACGGTTCCCCTCTACCTGTTCGCCTTCTACGGCCTCTACCTCGCGGGCTCGGCGGACGTCATCCTCGCCCTGCCTGCCGGCCACGTCATGCTCGAGTTGGCGTTCCTCCTCGCCGGCGTGCTGTTCACCATTCCGATCCTGTCTTCGGATCCACTCCCGGTGAGGTTGGGTCACGGAGCGCGGGCACTCGATGTGTTCGCCGAAGCCGCACTCCACGCGTTTTTCGGAGTGTTTCTCATGATGGCCAGCACGATCCTGGTCGGTTCGTTCGTCGCACCCACGGAGGCCCTGGGCGTCGACCCCCTCGAAGATCAACAGCTTGCCGGCGCGCTGGCTTGGTCGTATGGCGAAGCGCCCACGGTGCTGATGCTGGTGTACGTGATGCACCGCTGGTTCCGCAGCGACACGGCCGCTGCTGCTGCTGCAGACCGGTACGTCGATCTGCATGGGAACTCAGAGCTCGACGCGTATAACTCCTACCTCAGCAAACTGAACTCTGATGACCCTCAACGTTGATGCAGTCGTGAGGCGCCCAATCGCCTCCCGCAGGAGGTGTAGTCGTCACATCGGGTTCGATCCACGCACCATGTCGACGGCAGTACCGTTGCCCGTTGCGATAGTCGCGTCCGCTATCGCCGGCGCCGCGCTGGATCTTGCGTACCCGGAGCTCGGCTGGTGGCCCGTGGCCTTTGCGAGTGTGACGATCGGCCTGTGGACACTGCGCGGGCGTTCGCTACCCGCGGCGTTCTTGGTTGCCCTCGTCTACGGGGCCGCGTTCTATTTCACCCACCTCGTCTGGGTCTCACGATTTCTCGGCCCCATCCCCTGGGTGGCGTTGGCCGGACTGGAATCGCTGCTCTTTGGTGCCGGTGGGATGCTGATTGCGCTCGCATATAGGGTGATGACCAGCCGCTCGCGGTGCGGATATTCCATGATCACGCCTGCGCTCATCGCAGGCGTGTGGGTGCTGCGCGAAACCGTGATGGGAACTTTCCCTTACACGGGGTTCCCCTGGGCGCGGATCGGATTCACCCTTACTCAAAGCCCGTTCGCGGAAGCCGCCTCCTGGGTGGGAACTACCGGGCTCTCCTTCCTGACGGTCCTCATCTGCGCGAGCAGCTTGGACGCACTCGCTCATCGACGACGGCGACCGGGAGCAGTCGCAGTTCTCGCTCTCACTGCCACCGCGCTCGCCCCCCTGTTCCCCACTACGCAGGCAGGTGCCATACGTGTCGGATGGGTGCAAGGAAACGGACCAAGCGGCTACTTCGACACCAAAGCACCCGGCGACATCATGCGGGCTCAGGAAGGGGCGACAGCTCCTCTCCTCGGTCGGGGGATGGATCTTCTCGTCTGGCCAGAAGGCGCAGTCGACGCGGATCCTTTCCAGGATGCAGACGTCACCGACCGGCTTGACCGACTCGTAGCAGACGCCGGCGCTCCGGTGTTGGTGAATGCGGCGACCGTGCGCGGCGACGATACTTTCAATACGTCGATCCTGTGGACGAGCGCCGGACCGCAGCAGATCCACGACAAAGCCAACCCCGTGCCTTTCGGCGAATACGTCCCGGACCGTTGGTTCTACGAGGCCATCGCTCCTGACCTCATCGGACTCATTCAGCGCGAGTACACGCCTGGCTCAAACACGCCCCTCGTGAACGTCGGCGGTGTTCCCGTCGGTCTGGCGATCTGTTTCGACGTCATCTACGACAACGTCATTGAGGACAGCGCGGCGAAGGGCGCACAACTGTACGTGTTCCAGACGAACAACGCCGACTTCAGAGGCACAGATGAGAACCTCCAGCAGCTCGCTATTGCGCGTATGCGCGCCATCGAAACCGGAAGAAGCATCGTGAACGTGTCGACGACCGGCACGAGCCAGGTCATCCGCCCTGATGGGACCCCACTTGCAGAGCTCGCGGTGAACACGCAAGGCGCAAACGTCACCGAAGTGCCCCTCTATACCGGGACCACGCCAGCGGTGGTTCTTATGCCGTGGATCGGGTGGGCGTTGAGCATGGGAACCGTATTGATGCTGCTCGTCACCACCGCTACTCGTCAGCAGCGAGCGGGCGAGGATTTCCGTTTTCACGAAGGGAACACGCTGTGAAGACAAAATCGCTCTCGCTTGGTGCGGCGTTCGGCGCGCTGCTTCTGCTCAGCGGGTGCGCTCCCACCGTGCATCTCGAGGCGGCTCCGAAAGCGAACGATCCGTTGTGCGCGGAGGTCACGGCCCGGCTACCCGACTCTATCGGTGATCAGGCGCGGGTGTGGACGGACGCGCAAGCCACTGGCGCATGGGGAAGTCCCACCAGCGTGCTGCTCACCTGCGGGCTGGACTCACCGGCTCCCACCACGCTGCAATGTGTGAGTTTGGGGGGCGTCGATTGGATCGTGGACGAAGCGGAGACACCAAATCTACGGTTGACGACCTACGGGCGGGAGCCCGCAGCGCAAGTGTATGTGGACACGACGACGTTGTCGGCCGACGCCGTTCTCCAAGCACTTGCCGGAGCGATTCAGCAGCTTCCGAAGAACGATGCGTGCACAGAACCGATCACGAAAGACCCTGACGAAGAAACCTCTTCGACGGAGGGAGCGACACCGTGACGCCTCCTATTCTCCGCGTCGCCGGGCTGACGATTTTCGTCGTCTCTGCAATCGTCGCCGTCGTCATCGGGCTGGTGATCGGCGGAGGAGCTGCACCGAGGCTGACCAGCGACCCCGGCGCGGTGGTTCGCTGGGGCCTCCCGGTCGCGAAACTACTCGTCAACCTCTCTGGCGCTGCAATGGTAGGACCACTCGTGTTCGCGCTGTTCGCTCTCGCATCCGGCACGAAGCCCTTCCTCACCGCGCTCAATCTTGCCTCGGCGGGTGCCGCAATTCTTACCGTCGCGAGCGGGACGGTCACCTTCCTCACCTTCCTGTCCTCGTTCAACCCGAAGGTGAGCCTGGAGGCAGAGTTCGGCGCACAACTGGGCCGTTTCCTCCTCGACACCGAGCTTGGAAGATCTTGGCTCATCACCGCCATCTTCGCGTCGGTCGTGACCGTGCTCGCATTCGCGGTGCGCGGCTACGGTGCCGTGCTCGTCACAACGATGCTCGCGATCATCAGCCTGATTCCGATGTCCACTCAGGGGCACTCCGGGGAACTGGCCAACCACGACGCGGCAGTCATGTCTCTCACCCTGCATATCGTTTCGGCGGCGGTGTGGCTCGGCGGGCTCACATTGCTCATCGTGATCCGTCCGGGCCTTCCATCGTCCACCCTCGAGGACATACTCCGACGGTACTCGACGTTGGCACTCATCGCCTTCGTCGTCGTCGCCGTATCGGGGTATGCCCGGGCGCTCACTGCCCTCGGACGATGGGACGACCTCGTCACGCCGTATGGGCTGATCCTGCTCGCAAAGATCCTCGCGCTGGTGGTGATGGGCATCCTCGGAGCCGCCTACCGCGGTCGACTCATCGCAAAAGCGGGCGAGGGCCGCAACACCTTCTGGATGTTCGTGTGCGTCGAGCTGGCATTCATGGGTATCGCAAGCGGCGCCGCCGCGGCCCTTGCCCGAACAGCCGCACCCGCGGACACGATCACGATTCCTCAGACCACGGCCGCGGAGATCCTCACCGACGCCCCAGTCCCGCCAGAATTCACGACGGAGCGATGGTTCACGGCGTGGAGCATTGATCTGCTGTGGGTGATTGTGGGAGGTTTCGCGGTGTTCTTCTACCTTGCCGGGGTGGAGCGCATGAGACGTCTCGGGCAGCCTTGGCCGATGCGGCGCACCATCGGCTGGGTGATCGGGATGGGCGCGCTCGTGTGGACCACCAGTGGCCCGCTCGCTGTGTACGACGAACCTCTGATCAGTATGCGTTTCCTCTCTTTCGCACTTCTCGGCCTCGTCATACCGGTACTTCTCGTTTCCGCTGCGCCCCTCGTGCTCGCACTCACCGTCATACATCCTCGGGACGACGACAGCCGCGGAGCTCTCGAATGGCTTCTGTGGGTTGCCGCCAGCCGAACAATTCGGCTGGCGCTCAACCCCATCATCACCGCCATACTGTTCACCGCCACGATGTGGCTGATCACATACTCGGACCTCTTCCGATGGTCGCTTTACGACCAACTCGGAAGCGAATGGATGATCACGCACCTCCTCGTTATCGGGTGCCTCTTCGTCAGTTCGCTCTTCCGGCGCAATGGCGCCGTGCCCGCTCCCGGGCGATCTCGGCGGTGGACCTTCACCGCACTCATCACTCTGACTCTGACGACGGTGTTCATCGGCATCGCCACCATCACCCGAACAGACCTCATCGTCGCCGAGTGGTTCGGCGCCATGGGACGGAGCTGGGGATCCACCCCGCTCCAGGACCAGCGCGTCGGAGGAATCATCATCGTCGGAATCGCGGCTTTGCTCGCGGCCCTGATCGCAGCCTCGGTGCTGCGCCCCCAGCGCACAAACTCAGTTACCCTCCCCACGCACACCTCCCGAAAGGACGCATCGCGGTGACCTCGACCCGACGCCCGACCTGGCTCGCCGGCAGCATCATGACCCTGATTGCCTTGAGCATCATCGTCGCCCCCGCACCCGCGGCCATGGCGCACGATAACCTCCTCGACGCGGTACCCGCGCCGGAAGAGACGGTGACACAGCTCGACGCCGTCGCCCTCACCTTCAGCGGAGAGCTCATCGACTTCAGCCAGGCCAGCTTCGCGCAGGTCCAAGGCCCCGATGGTCTGTACTACGAGAGCGCGTGCTCGACTATCGACCGCAACGTCCTCACCACTCCGGTGAGACTCGGAAAACCTGGTGTCTACACCGTCCTCTGGAACGCGGTCTCCAGCGATGGGCACCCCATCTCCGAGAGCTACACGTTCACCTACGCACCGACAGGCGTGGACCCCGAATTCGGGTGGGACAAACCAGCATGCGGAAATGAAGAGTCCCGCGCTCAACCCGGTAAGTCGACTCCGTCGCCTACCCCCACAACGAGCGGTGAAACGGAAAACTCAGAGCCGTCGTCGGCACCGACATCCCCACCCCAGGACGAAACCACAGCCATCGCGATTCCCCTCATCATCGCCGTAGGCGTGGTCGGAGTTGGCGTCATCGCCACAGCTCTCGTCGCACGACAGTTGCGCCGAAAGAAGGATCAGCGCCATGACTGATGTACGGACCCCGGCCATCGGGTCGCAGCGACGACGCAGTTACGCGCCGACCATACCCAGCGCGAATCAGTCACATGTGGCGAGGTGCCACGGAAGCGGCAGCCCCCCAGGAGACGATGGACGCGCGAACACGTTATCCATGCGACTGAAAGAAGGGAAAGCGTGAACGCCCACATCGCGAACGAAGCAGCTGCATCATCCGAGGACTGCGGGTGCGCGCCCACCCCCGCTGAACGCGACTCCTTCTGGAAGCTGCGTATCAGCCGGCGCGGGGCGCTCGGACATCGCGCCCTCAGCGCCGTTGCTCTCGCCAGCTTCGGCATCACCTCCGGCGTGTCCGCCCCGTACGCGGCGTCCTATCTCGGTTGGGACGATTTCCAACGAGTCAAAAGCAACGAAGCGGCCAAAGCCGCGGAGGTCACGCGCGTCGGAGGGCTGGTCCAGTCGCTGCCGCAGAAGGTCGCCGAGACTAGGAGTGCGCCGCGATCGCCGCTGCGAAGATCACGATGTCGGCGATGTTCCCGATGAACCAGTTCCCATAGGCGAGGAAGTCCACGACATGTCCGCGGGCGAATCCAGGCCCCGAAAGAGACGATCGCCTGCGTGTGATGCTGCAGCTCCGCCGAGCGCGCCGACGATGATCGCCCAACCTGGGCGCTGAACTCGGAGTGCGAATACGATCGCTGCGATGGTGGCGGCGACGGCGAGTAGCGCGAAGACCCAGGTGTAGCCCTCCCCGAAGGAGAATGCCGCTCCGGGGTTGTAAGCAAGTTGCAACCAGCCAGGCCGCCCGATCAGGGGGATGCGCTCGCGTTCGGTGAGGCTTGCTTCCGCCCACATTTTCGTTCCCTGATCGATCAGAACAACAACCGCGGCGATCAGCAGCGCTCCGCCAGTGAGTTGCCAGCGCTGTGCCGGCGACAATTTCCGCGGAGCGGACGGGCGAGCTTCTGCCTCGGGCGACGTCATGCGAGGACCTCAATCAGACGAACGATGACGCCGGATTCGATCAGGATGAACAGACCCAGACCGATGAACACGGCCGGGACGAGCCAGTGCTCGACGCGTTCCAGCCCCTCAGTGACAGCCTTGTTGGTGCCGATCAGCCGTCCAGCGGCGCACCAGACGGCGACGAGAACGAGGAACACGACGATCATGACGGCGACGTCGCCGGGTGCGGTGGTGCGGAAGATCGGCGTGTACAAAGAGATATTGTCCGCCCCATTGGCAATCGTGATCCCCGCAACACCCCACATTCCAACCGCGGTGATCTTGGCGTCGTCGTCATCGTCATCGCCGTTGCGGCGCAGGCCGGCGACAAGCGTCCAGATACCGATGCCGAGCGGGATCAGGCCGAGGAAACCGACCCATTCGTCCGGGACGATCGTGAGGCCGAGCGCGGCGATCACGCTGATCACGACGAGGGCGATGAACCCGAGGTACTGGCCAGCGACGATCTGCCAGGGCCGGGGCTTCCCCCGGCTTGAGGCGAGGAACAGCACGGTGAGCACGACGATGTCGTCGATGTTGGTCGCTGCGAACAAGCCGATCGCTGATCCGATGGTTGCGAGCATCAGCTTTCCAGCCGCGGAGTGTGTGCGCGGGCGGCTCGCAGCCCGTTGAGGATCACGATGACCTCCGCGACCTCGTGGACCAGGACGACGGCCGCGAGCCCCAGCACTCCGAAGAGTGCGAGCGGGAGCAGTGCCGTGATGATCAGCAGCGACAGGATGATGTTCTGGTTGATGATCCGTCGCCCTCGGCGGGCGTGATCGAACGCCCGTGGGATGAGGCGGAGATCATGGCCGGTGAACGCGACGTCCGCGGATTCGATCGCCGCGTCGGAGCCGGTCGCGCCCATCGCGATACCGATGTCCGCGCCAGCGAGGGCCGGAGCGTCGTTGATGCCGTCGCCGATCATCGCGACCGCCCCTGCCTTCGACAGCTCACCGATCGCGGCCGCCTTGTCTTCGGGGCGCATCTCGGCTCGCACGTCAGTGATGCCGGCCTGCGCAGCCAGTGCACGAGCGGTGCGGGTGTTGTCGCCGGTGAGCATCGTCACGCCGATGCCCTGTCTTGTCAGCGTCCGGACCACGTCGGGGACTTCGGGACGCAGCTCGTCGCGAACGCCGATCGCGGCGACCGGGGACCCGTCACGGTGCACGATCACGACGGTCATGCCCTGCTCCTCGAGCCCCGCCACCCGGTCCGTCAGGTCGTCGGCGTCCAGCCAGCGGGGGCTGCCGACGGTGATTCTCGATCCGTCAACGGTGCCGTCGATGCCGTGCCCGGGCTGCTCGGTCACATCGGCAGCCGCCAGAGTACCCGGGGCCGCTGCGGTGATCGCGGCAGCCAGAGGATGCGTGCTGTGCTGCTCTAACGCTGCCGCCCACGCCAGGGCCTGAGCCTCCGTCACGCCGTTCGCGGTGAGGACGGCGGTGACTGCCGGTTCGTTGCGGGTGAGTGTGCCGGTCTTGTCGACGGCAACGTGGCGGACCGTACCGAAGCGCTCGAAAACAGCACCGGACTTGATGATTACACCGAACTTGCTCGCCGCACCGATCGCGGCGACGACCGTCAGCGGTACCGAGATCGCGAGCGCACACGGAGACGCCGCAACGAGTACCACAAGCGCGCGGGTGATCCACACCTCAGGATCGCCCAGCACCGAACCGATGATCGCGACGAGCGCCGCGAGGATCAGAACGCCTGGCACCAGCGGTCGGGCGATCTTGTCGGCTAGACGAGCACGCTCACCCTTCTCCGTCTGCGCCTTCTCCACCAGCTCAACGATCGTGGTGAGCGAGTTGTCGCTGCCGGCCGCAGTTGTCTCGACCTCCAGTGCACCGACACTGTTGATCGCGCCGGCCGAGACCACATCGCCGGGCTCGACCTCGACCGGGATCGATTCGCCAGTGATAGCCGATGTGTCCAGGCTGGAGCGACCGGAGCGGACGATCCCGTCGGTCGCGATCCTCTCGCCCGGTCGGACAACCATGACCTGACCGACCATCAACTCTCTCGCCTGGACGTGCACGGCAGTGCCGCCCTGCAAGACGGTCGCTGTCTCCGGTACGAGCTTGAGCAGTGCACGCAGCCCGCCGCGGGCGCGGTCCATCGCCTTGTCCTCGAGTGCCTCAGCGATGGAGTACAAGAACGCCAGGGCCGCGGCCTCCTCCACGTAGCCGAGGACGACTGCTCCGATGGCGCTGATTGTCATCAGCAGCCCGATGCCGAGTTTGCCCTTGAAGAGCTTCCGAATCGCACCGGGCGTGAACGTCGACGCACCCAGCAGTAGGCCGATCCAGAACAGTACCAGCGCCGGGATCTCCTGACCCGACCACTCGAGAATCAGTCCGACCAGGAACGCTATGCCGGAGAAAACAGGCACCATGATCCCGCGGTCTCGCCACCAGGGCTGCTCGACCGCGTCGGATTCTTCGTCAGCAGTACTAGAGGGCTCGTGCTCGCAGCCGCACGCCGCGCTCACGCGTCCACTCCCGTCGCGCAGCAACCAACCACCATGCACGCTGAATCCACGCACGGCGCATGCGCGTCGACAGCCAGCGTCACATCGACGAGCGCGACGAGGGCCGCTGCAAGATGCGGGTCGGCGATCTCGTAGCGGGTCTGGCGACCTTCAGGCTCGGCGACCACGATGCCACAATCGCGTAGGCATGTCAGGTGGTTCGAAACGTTTGAACGGGTAAGGACCAGGTCCCGCGAAAGCACTGCAGGATAACTGGGTCCTTCGAGCAGAGTCATCAAGATCCGTGAGCGCGTGGGATCTGCCATCGCCCGGCCAAGCCGGTTCATCACGTCGATACGGGAAGTAATAGTCAGCACACACTGACTGTACAGCAGTGGATGACCAATCGCTAATGGGCTGCCCACTCCCCACCCCGCGGGCGATGCGCGAACAAGCTTCCATCTCATTCCCTACTCGGTGGCGCCACGACCGTTGTGGGTCGCCAGTCGATCCCCGATGACTGCAACCGCAGGATCCCGCCGTTGACATCGTCTGCACCAAACCGATCGGGGCTGCAGGCATCGGCGGCCATCGAGAGGCTCTCCTCGGAACTCACCGCTTCACTGTCCGCTGCCTCGCCAGTCTTAGAGCGGAAGGATGACGGTGCCCATCACCGCCGTCAGCCGGGACATGATGTCGGTCCAGATTCCGCTTACCATCAAGGCGCCCAGCGCGAGGAGCAGCACCCCGCCGATGGCGTTCACGACGCGGATGTGTCGGCGGAGGAACCCGATTGTCTTCGTCGCCCATCCGAATCCGAGAGCGACGAGCAGGAACGGGATACCGAGGCCGCCCTGCTCCTCGGCGGCACCCTGCTGCTCGGTGGATGCGCCGCCGTCGACGATCTCCTGCACAAGCAGTCGACTCGGACGTTCGACGACGCCGGCGCCTTCCGCGCGGACTCGCCGGTCGACGCGGACTGGGTCCCGGACGACGCGACCGCGCTCACGCTCCGGACGTCGACCATCGAAGACGCCGACGACGCCGTCCTCCTGCTGACGAGCTCGGGCACACTGCCGGACGACTGCGTGAAGGCGGAGCGGACCTCTGCGCCGACCTTGATGTTCGACGACGGGCCCGCCGCGTACGAGGCGAAGACCGTCCTCGTCTGCGGAGACTGGAGCGTCATCCCGTCCGACGACGGCTGGTTCGGGTGGACACCGAACTCCGACGAAGAGAGGGCCGCCGCCCGGGGCTGAGGCCCGCTCAGAGGTCGGCGAGAGCTGCGCGCGCCGCCTGCACGGCCTCGGCGGCGGCATCCTTCTTCGCCACGGCCGCGGTGCGCCGCTCCTCCGCGGCGGGACGGTCGCGCTCGACGCGGTCGGCTTCCCGATGCAGCGTCTCGATCTGCGCCTCCAGCTCGGCGATGCCGTCGGCCAGCTCCTCGGCGCGATCACTCAGCACCTGCACCATCTCGTCCTCCTTCGCGAGGGCCCGCTCCGCCGCCGCGAGATCCTTCTCCGCAGCCGCCACCTGACGCTCGGCATCCCGGCGCTTCCGACGCTCCTGCAGTTCGTCCGGAGGACGCGGGGCCTGCGGCCGCAGCGTCGGGAAAGTGCCGGCGACCGCCTCCCGGAGGTCGTCCGCGTTACCCGAAGGCTCCAACGCCCGCACGAGACGCCCCGACGCGACAGCGGCAGCCGCATCCGGGTCGAAGAACGCCGCGGAGATCGTCTGCTCCACCGCATCCCGCGTCGCCGCCGTGACGCGTTCACCCCGGGCTCCCGCAAGGTCGGCAGCGGTCTCGGCAAGGCGCCGGGTCAGCGCGCGCCGTTCCCGGCCGAGCTTCGCCAGCGCCGCAGCATCCAAATCCTCCTGCGCCTCGCGCAGCTCCGCCGCGAGCGCCAGGGCCTCCCCGAGCTGGGCGGCGCGCTCCTGCGCGAAGACGTTGACGACCCAAGCGGCGACCGCGGGCTTGCGCAGCGCCTTCACCTCCGCGGCGAGCGCGCGGTCGTCGAGGCCTTTCGCCCGTGCGTTCCGGGCGGTCGTGAACTCCTCGGGCGGCCCGGCGTACAGCGCCGCCGCGATGTCATCGAGGGTCGGAGCGGTCATGCGCCCACGATACGCGCGGTCGGCGAGCGGCTACTCGATCGCGAGGTAGTCGGCGGCGTCCGAGGCGACGAGAACCCGGGCGCTGAATCCCCCAGTCCCGTTACCGGGGTAAAGGTAAAGCTGCCCGGCAGCCGTTCGAGCGAGCAGGTCGGCCCGGCCGTCCCCGTTGTAGTCCACGCCACCGGTGACTTCCGTGAACTCCTGCCAACCGACTCCGACCTGACGCGGTCCGCGCAGCCCGGATGCACCCGTGTACAGCCGCAGCACGCCATCTCCCGCGATAGCGACGATGTCTCCTCGACCATCGCCGTCGAAGTCTCCGGCGATGAGATAGTGGAAGCCCTCCCAGCCCCCACCGATCGTGGTGTGGGGTGGGCTGAAACCGCCGGCGCCATTCCCCCGATAGACGATCAGGGTTCCGGCTTCGGACACTCCGAGAACGTCCTGCCGCCCGTCGCCGGTGAAGTCCGCCCCGGAGGCGACGTGCCTCATCCCGTACCACCCGGACCCGGGCGTCGTCGCTGGCCGGAATTGCCCTGCCCCGGTCCCCGCCCAGAACTCGAGAACACCGTCGGAGCGGGCTACGAGGATGTCGGCGTTGCCGTCTCCGTTGAAGTCCGTGTGCGTGATGTGCCGACGGGAGTCAGCCCATCCCGCGCCGAAAAGGCTGGTGGGGGCGGAGAAGGATCCTCGCCCGTTCCCGTTACGCATCCTCAGGTCGCCATTGCCGGCGACGACGAGCAGGTCGGCTTTGTCGTCCCCGGTGAAGTCGCCCGCACCGACATTCGCAGGGTCGCCGCTCCCGAGACCCGGGAAGAACAACGGAATCGTCCCGCCCCGCGTGACGTTCGACAGGCAGGTGAAGCCCTGGTTGATCTGGGAGTAGACCTTGCCGTTCAGCCACACCTCGAAATGCAGGTGATACGCGGCGGAGTTGCCGGTGTTCCCGACGACGCCGATCTGCTGTCCACGCAAGACCTTGGTCCCCGGCGCGTACCAGCCAGGCGCCGCCATGTGGGCGTACCGGGTGACGTAGCCGCCCGGGTGCTGCACGTCGACGTAGTTGCCGTAACCGCCGTTCGACGTGCGGCTCTTGATCACGCCGTCATACGCCGCCAGGATCGGCGTCCCGCCGTTCCGGGAGATGTCGATGCCGTCGTGCGCACGATAGTTGCCGAGGCATCCGTCGCCGACCTTGGACTGGATGTTGCCCGAAGCCGGATAGACCATGTAGCCGTCGGACGCCGCGGTCGCGGAGCCGGTCGTGGTGAGGGCCGGTGTCAACGATCCCAGCGCGATCGCGAGCACGGCGACGATCCCGATGCGACCAAGACGCAAGCGGGACGTGCGCTTCATCTCGAAGTTCTCTCTTGCTCGGCGGCCCCAGGGGACGTGGTGTCCTCCGCGGTCACCGTACCAAGGGCAGACGCCCCGCCACGCGAACGCCACCCCCTTCGCCCCGTTCCGCCCGCCACCTGCCGGTGATCGTGAGACCCCACGGGGGTGTACCGTCAGCACCATGGGAAGACTCCGGTACGACGGGCACTCGGATCCGATCCTCATCGAGGACGAGACGCTCGCGCATCTGAAGATCGTCATCGCCACCAAGCTGCGTCGTCAGGAGAGCTTCATGATGACCTGGCAGCCTCCCGAGGGCGGCATCGACCGGCGAGCGAGCGTCTGGATCCATCCCGCCATCCCCCTGCAGTTCGGCTTCGACGAGGCGGAGCCGCCGGCCGTGGACCCGCACCGCATCCAGGAGATCATGCAGGCGCTCAACGCCTCCGGCGATCTCCAGCTGGACCATCTCTCCGGCCCGCGCTGACGCGCACCGACGTTCAGCACGGAAGGTCGCTGCCCTGGACACCGCTCTGATCCTCGTCCTCATCCTGGTCATCCTCGGCCTCATCGTGGGAGCAGCCTTCCTGCGCGGCTGGGTACGGCGCAGCGCATCGTCGGCCGGCGAGCGCGCCGGAGCCCGGTACACCGCCGCGCGGATGGAGGAGATCCTCGCCGACCTCGGAGCCACTCTCCTCGTCCACGCCTCCCCGACGGCCACGGCGGAGCTGCTGCGCGTGGTCGTCGGGGCGCGAGGCCGGAGCTTCTCGCTGCTCCCGGACGGCGCGCTGGGCGTCCGCTTCGTCGAACCGGATGACACCGTCGCGCGATTGGTTCCCGTCAGCGCGGGGACTCTCCTGCGCGTCGAGACCTTCCGCGAGTACCTCGGCTTCCCGCAGACCGCGCCCCTCTGGCGGGAGCTGCGCGCCCTCGCGGCCGCTGAGGCTGCGACCCGCGGGATCGAGGTGGGCGACGGCCCCGTCTCCGTGTTCGAGCGCGGCCCGGAGCTCGACGACCGCAACGCGCGCTGGTTCCGCCGGGCCTGATCCTCGCCCGCAGGCCCAGGAATAAAGGGTCACGATTCTCAGGTGACGCAATTAGGCTAGACGCGCGCCGCGCCCCGCAGGGACGGATGACGACCCGGTCGTGGCGCATGCCGGGGGCCTCCTCCCCCGAGCTTGCGATCCCGTCCACGGAAACGAAGTCCGCTTCGTGTCGCGGACACGCCAGAAAGGCTTGAACCCATGAGCGAATCCTCGGGCACACCCCGCGACGACGAGCGGTCGCCGGACTTCTTCGATCAGCTGATCGAGACGGCTCCGCGCGACACGTCGTCCACGTCCACGTCGGCGTTCACCATCGGATTCCGCGGCTACGACAAGGGCGAGGTCGACGCCGCGCTCGCATCGATGCGCGCCCAGCTCCAGCAGGCCGCCGATGAGGTCGCCGAGGCGAAGGCCCGCGAGGCCGAGTCGGTCGAGGCTCTCAAAGCCGAAGAGCGAGCGGCACGCGAGGCCCTGGAAGCCGAGCTCGCCGCCGCGAACGCCAAGGCCGCGGATGCCGAGCAGCAGGTGGCGACGCTCACCTCCGAGCTCGTCGACATGCCGCAGGCCGACGGCGAAGAGGCGCCCTCCCGCCAGCAGTTCGAGGCGATCCTCCGGGTGGCCGAGGAGCAGGCGAACGTTCTCATCCAGAACGCCGCCGTGCAGGCCGACCGCCTGATGACCTCGGCCCGCGAGGAAGTCGCCGCGCAGCGCGCTGAAGCCGAGGCGGATGCCGAGCGCATCATCTCCCAGGCTCAGCGCGACGCCGATCAGGTGCGCCTGAAGATGGAGACCGAGTACACGGCCCACGAGGCGCGCATCGAGCGCGAGGCAGCCCACGCCGCGGAGAAGGTCAGCCAGGCGTCGCAGGAGGCCACGGCCATCCGCACCGAGGCCGAGAAGGGCGCTGCCGCACTGCGCTCCCTCGTCACGCGTGAGACCACGCAGCTGCGGGCGGACGCCGAGCGCGAGGTGCGCGAGATGAACGCCCGCGTGCTGGAGTTCGAGGAGACCCTCACCCGTCGTCAGGACGACGCGCAGCAGGAGTTCCTCGTGCTGCACAACCAGGCCGTCGCACACGCCGAGCGCATCACGACCGACGCGAACGAGCAGGTCACCGCCTCGCTGGAGCATGCCCAGCGCATCTCCGCGAAGGCCGACGGCTACGAGAAGCTCATGCGCTCGCAGGCACAGGCGATCGAGGCCGACGCGCAGGTCCGTGCACGGGACATCCTCGAGCGTGCCCGCGTGAAGTCTCAGAAGATCGTCGACGCGGTGACCGGCCACACCTCCACCGTCCTCCGCGACGCCGAGGACCGCGCCCGTCAGCTGCGGTGGCAGCAGCAGCAGCTCACCAGCTTCATGGCCGAGGTGCGCGAGCTCATCCGCCCCGACGGCATCTTCAGCGACGATAACCTCCCCACGGAGATCGCGCTGACGGAGGCCACGATCGACGAGGACGACGACGAGAACGAGGACGACGTCGTCGAGGCGTCCGTCGAGAGCTTCCGTGGAGACGAGGTCCTCGACGACGAGCTCGACGACGACCGTCCGCTGGAGAAGATCACGATCGACGTCGTCGAGACGGACGACTCGAAGCGCTGATCCACCCTCGGAGACGACGAAGGGGCGAGCAGGTGTCTGCTCGCCCCTTCGTCGTCTCCGGACAGCATGCCGGTTTCACCGGTATGAAGCAATTGCAGGCATGACGGCCTGGCGGACCGCTGAGCTATCTTCGCGACATGGCTTCCGCTACCCGATCCCGCCAACGCTCATCAACGCGTCACAAGCTCGCGCTCACGGCAATCGCGATCGTGTGCGCCGGAGCGCTCTCCCTTGCACACGCTCAAGCGGCCAACGCAGCCGTTTACCGGTACAACATCATCAACAAGTCCTCGACAGCGAATGTGACTGGTGCCGTCTTCGCGAGCTGCAAGATCACCACGACTGGTGGCCTCTGCAGCATCTCGAAGGGTAAGAGCGTGACACGAACTGTGCAGGTGAGCCTCGGCGCCAGCCGCGCGGATGTCGCCGCGGGGCTAAGCATCAGTTCGGCGAGCTCGGTGACAACGACCGTTGGCTGCAGTTCCCCTGCCCTCAGAGCAGGCCAAGTATGGAAGGCACGGGCGCTCGGCACCAGACACTCGTACAGGGTTCAGAAACAGGAGTCATACAGGCCGCGCATCGGCCCCACCTATTGGAAGACGGTAGGAACGAGTTCCGTTCTCACGGCTTACAACCCGTATTCCTCAGGGATCTCATGCGGGCTGTAGCGAGGTTATGTGCGTATACGGCGCTCGGCGTGGTCGTCTGCCTGAGCGGGTGTGCCCCATCGGGCCTTCAGATCGATGAGACGGTCGGGGTCTCGTTGGGAATTGTGTATGACCATGTGAGGGAAGAGGCCACGATCCTTATCCAGGACGTCTCCCCGCGGGTCGACCTCGAATCCTCGTTCGTCGATGGAGTAAGCGATCGGTCTGCTTGGGTGGTCGTGTCAAGCTGCGCGAACGATGCCGTCGTCGATGAGGCGTCAACGACGGAGGTAGCCGTGATCCCCAGAGACGCGTACGTGAAGAGTGTGAAGACCGCGATTGCCGCCGGAGGGTTCGCCGATGCCGTGAGTTGCGACGGACTGTCCTTCCGCTGAACCTTGCCCACCTTGCGACTCATTGGTGGCTGTCAGGGCTCGGCGAAAAGCTGGCTCCGGACGCTCGCATGGCGGCGCCGTATCCACCGGCCTCAGGCGCGGCGGAGCTGTGCCGCCGCCGGGCAGTCGAACGGGTCGCGCGCCGCCAGGCCGACGCGGTTGAGGTAGGCGATGACGATCGCGTACGACTGCCCGAGGGACGTCTCCGTGTACGGGATGCCGTTGGCGGCGCAGTAGTCGCGCACGATGCCGCGTGCCTTCGACAGGTGCAGCCGCGACATGTTCGGGAACAGGTGGTGCTCCACCTGGTGGTTAAGGCCGCCCATCAGCCCCGTCACCCACCATCCGCCGCGGATGTTGCGCGACGTGCGCACCTGCTTCGAGAAGAAGTCGAGCTTGGCGTCGGGAGCGATGACCGGCATGCCCTTGTGGTTGGGGGCGAAGGACGCGCCCATGTACACGCCGAAGACCGCGAGCTGCACGCCCAGGAACGCGAAGGCCATGCCGACGGGGAGCAGGAGGAACAGCGGCACGAGAAGGACGGCGAACCGGAGCACGATGAGTCCGAGCTCGATCCAGCGGCCCTTCACGTTCTTCCGCGTCGTCAGGTGCTTCAGGCCGAGGTAGTGCAGGTTGAGCCCCTCGAGCGTCAGGAGGGGGAAGAAGAGCCACCCCTGCTTGCGCGTGATGAGCCGGACGATGCCGCGCGACTGCGCCGCGTCCTCCTCCAGGAAGGAGATGGTATCGACCTGGATGTCTGGGTCCTTGCCGACCTGGTTCGGGTTGCCGTGGTGACGGGTGTGCTTGGAATCCCACCAGTGGTAGCTCATGCCGATGATGCCGGCGAGCACGCGGGCCAGGCGGAAGTTCGTCGGCCCGGTGGACAGGATCTGACGGTGCGCCGCCTCGTGGGCGAGGAAGGCGACCTGCGTGAAGACGACACCGAGGGCCGCGGCGATGAGGAGCTGGAACCAGCTGTCGCCGAGGAGGAGGAAGCCCGCGACGCAGCCGGCGAAGGCGACGACGAGGGCCGCGCCGACCAGTGTGTAGAACACGGGGGTGCGCTGCAGGAGCCCGGTCTCCTTCACGACCTGCTGCACATCGCGGTAGGCCCGCGTGAGCGGGGGGAACTCGGCGTTCCCGGCGTACGTCTGACGAACCGGCCCGAGGGTGGCGGTGACGGTCGGGGAGGATGTGCGGGAGATGATGCTCTCCTGTCGATCGGGAGCCCTTGAGCTGAAGAAGCCAAGGGCGGTTGCCGATCGCTGTGGCCACACTAACCGCGCTCGCATACGCGAGGCGGCATACGACTCAGGCCCGTGCTCGACGCGGCCGCCGACCGCGCGTGCGAGGGAGGGCCGGCGATGCCGCCGGCCGGGCGGGCTGCTGCGCGGCGTCGAGCGCGCGGAAGGCCTCGTCGAGGGACGGGAACGACCCGAGGTCGGCGCCGCGCTCGTCGCGCAGCCGGTGCGCGGATCCGTCGAACTCGACGAATCCGGCGAACTCGCCGTTGCGGGTGGCGACGTGCACGTCGACGTCGGCCTGTTTCCAGGTGAGAGGGATGGAGGAAGGGACGGTGGTGGTACTCATGCTCATTGCTCATTGCTGTGGGGCGGGCGCGCTCGCGCTCCGCACGTGAAGAGACCGAGGGCGGATTCCGCGCGCGTCGATGTGCGTGGTCCGTGGATGGCCCCGATCAGTGGCGACGAGGCGGCCGAGAGGGGGCGAAACGCACACGTTGCACGATCAGCTTAGCAGATCCACGAACCACGCGCCGAGAACCTCAGCTTCCGGGGGGACGACCACTGCCACCCGTGTGCGCGGCGCCGGCGCTCGGCGTGGTCGTCGTGTCGACACCGACCACGAGGGTCGCGGTGTATCCGCCGGTGACGCTCCCCGTCGTCGTGGCGAGCTGCGACACGCCACCGTCGTCCCCGAAGACGTTGTCGGAGGTGAGGGAGATCCGCGCCAGGTTGTCCGCCGATCCGGAGTAGGCAGTCTCCGCATACACCGCGCTGCACGCGTCCTCTGGTAGCGCGAGCTGGGACGTGGCGATCGCGTTCGACGCGTCGGTGATCGAGGCAACGTCCGGATACACCTCGAAGTGGATGTGAGGCCACCGACCCGAGTAGCACCCGGGGAAGACGGAGGTGAAGGACACCTTCCCGTCGTCGTCCGCGACCTGGACACCGCGGAGGTAGGAGACGTCCTCCAGTCCCGATGAGTACAGCGAGTACTCCCCCTGCGCGTTGCAGTGCCACGCGTAGACCGCGACGCCGGCGAACGGCACCCCTCCGTTCGCGAGGTCGAGGATCTGCAGTTCGAAGGAGAGCGGCACGCCGTCGGCTGTGGCGCCGCCGTCGATGGACGAGCGGATGTCCTGGCGGATGATTCCGGCTTCGTCGAGGATGTCAGGGCCGTTCGAGCCGTCGCCCGGGTAGGGACCGGCGGTCTCGTCCGGGATCTCGGCGACCGCGGCGTCCGTCGCGGTCGCGGTGGTGCTGGGGGTGGGAGCGGCCGTGCTCGATGACGACCCGGTGGCGGCAGGCGCGCAGGCGGCGAGCACGACGGCACCGAGGCCGAGCCCGCCGCCGATCAGCAGCCCGCGACGGCTCATCAACGTCCGGAGGTCGAAGGCGACGCCCTGGTCGACGACCTCTTCGTCCGCGCGGTCCAGCAGCCGTCCTTCGTACATGGGGCCCTGCGGGGTGGGGGTCGGTTCGGGGATGCGGCTCATGATGTGCTCCTCTCGAGCGTCGGCGGCGTTGCCCCATGCTCGACGGGTGAGCAATCAAGAAGCTATGCGTGATCCCTGCGGCTCCTGTGGAGTCAGGAGCAGAGCGGAGGATGCGGGGACATCGCTCCGCTCTGCGGCGCTGGCGCTCGAAGAACTCGGCGGACAACGCAGGGCCGGGGCGATGGGGGAATCGCGCGCGCGGCCACGAAGACGGCCATCATGCAGGGGACATGCACGGCCGTAGCCCATCCAGTGGAACACGCCGCTTGGCACCTGTCAAGTTTTTCCCGGACAGCTGTCCAGAGCGCGCGAGATGCCATAGCATTACCCGCACCGATTCCGAAGGGGACGAGACCAGGGGACAGCATGACGACAGCGGACAAGCGCGCGGAACGCGCAGGGGTGGACAAGTTCGCGCTGCGCCGACGGGCGCTGGCCGAAGCGGCTTTGGAGGCGATCGCCGAGCGGGGATTCGCGCGGACGGGCCTTCGGGAGATCGCGCAGCACTCAGAGCTCTCCCACGGGTCGCTGCACTATTACTTCACCGACAAGAACGACCTCATCGCAGAGGCCGTGCGGATATCCAAGGGAGGGCTCGGCGACCGCTACCTCGCCGTGCTGGAGAGGGCCGAGACCGCGGAGGAACTGGCGGCCGGGGCCGCCGAGGAGCTCGCCAGGAGCGTGCACGACGACGCCCGCCTGCACCGGCTCTGGTACGACCTCCGCAACCAGTCCCTGTTCGAGTCGGGCTTCGGCGACACGATCGCCGAAGTCGAGGCCGACCTGCAGGATGCCATCTGGCGCGTGGTCGAGCGCTACTCCGAGCTCTGCGGGCGCCCCTGTCGCTTCACGCCGCTCTTCGCGTACGCGCTCACGGACGGCATGCTCCAGCACGCCCTCATCCGGCACCTGCGCGGCGACGGCGAGGCGATCGCGCGCCTGCGCCGCGAGTGCCGGGAACTCTTTGCCGCCAGTGTGTGACGCCGCGGATCACTCATCCGTGACGACGGTTCCCCGAGCAACGGGCGGCCGGATGACCAGCACGATCACGATCGCGACCATCACCGCTGCCGTCAGCGCCACCGGCACGGGCACGAACGGGTCGAGCAGGACGAGCAGCGCCCCCACCGGGATGACGGTGTTGACGACCCTGTCGGCGTTGTCCCGGATGGCGACCCACCAGATGCCGATGAGGAACACGGCGATCGGCACGGACACTGTGAACGTGGCGGCCATCGGGGCGAGGTGGCTCTCCCCCGTCAGCACATCCAGCTCCACCTCGATGCCGGCGGAGAAGGCGGCAGCCGCCGCGAACACGAAGAAGTGGGTGTAGCCGTAGCGCAGGGAACGGCCGAGGGTGGTGATGGACCGGTGGTGGGGCGGCCAGAAGTAGATCCACCACAGGGCCGCCGTCACGACGAATGCGAGGGCCGAGATCGCCAGGAGCGACCCAAGGGCCTCGACCTCATCCACCGCATCGATGATCGCGTTGGCAGAGGCGAGAAGGCTCTCACCGAGCACGATGAGGGTGAACAGACCGTAGCGCTCGGTGATGTGGTGCGGATGCCACGGCGTCTGGTCGCGGCGCTCGGCGATCACGGGGACGGCGATCTCGATGAGGGCGAAGACGACGAAGGCCGCGAGCTGGACGGGCCCTGAGGGGATGAGCAGGAACAGTATCCACAGCACCTGCACGGCGGCGATGCCGCCGGCGTATCGCAGCGCGACGGAACGGAGCGGCCCCGCGGTCCGGGACGCACGCAGCCACTGCGCGACCACGGCGATGCGCATCACGACGTAGCCGATCACCGGGAGGGTGAAGTCTCCCTCGTTGAAGGCCCCGGGGATCCCTGCGGCCAGGACGAGGACGCCCGCCATCTGGACGAAGGTGGCGATCCGGTACGGCCAGTCGTCGGTGTCGAAGGACGTGGCGAACCAGGTGAAGTTCATCCACGCCCACCAGATCGCGAAGAAGAGCATCGCGTACGAGGTGATCCCGTGGAGGAAGTCGCCCTGACTCAGGGTGTGATGCAGTTGCGCCGACGCGATGCTCACCGCTACCACGAAGACGAGATCGAAGAAGAGCTCCAGCGGACTCGCGGCGCGGTGCGGCTGACCGGGGTCGCGCGGCCGCATGGGCTGCAGACGGAAGCGAGGAGTCGAAGTCGGATGCGCAGTCACCGCGACAGACTAGCTCCCGGCTTCTTCTCCCCGGGCGGTATGCCGGAACGGATCCCCCTCCTGCGCGGCATGCGCTTCCATCCGGCGGCCGAATCCGCTACAGTGATCACCGTCTGCAGTGCCTGCTGCACGCCTCGTCGGTTTGGGACGACGAGGACACCTTCTCGATGTGGGATCGGGAAGCACCAGCAGGACCCGAGGGGTCGGGACGCAGACATGTCCGTGAACGTGGGGTTCACGGTCTGGGGAAAACTGGGGAAACGATGGCGCACTGGGGTTATTTGCGTACATTCACGGCTCAAGGGGCCTCGGCATGACTTCCGTCGAGGATGCTCTGAGCATCGCTCGTACGGGTTTCACGCCGATCACGGCTCCGCGGGCGACCGCGTCGGTGACGCATGCGGCGAGCACGCCGCGTGTCTCGGCGACGCTCGAACGACGCCGTCAGTGGGAGCGTCGCTATCGGATGCGGCTGCGGATCACGGATGCGGCTGTCATCCTGATCGCCGTCGCGCTGACGGCAGCAGTCCAGCTGATCAACGGGGTCGCGGTGATCGAGACCGTGCGCAACGCCGCATTGCTGGGTCTCGCCTGGTACCTGATGCTGTCGGCGCTCAACAGCCGAGCCGCCGCCATCTTCGGGTCAGGGGCCACCGAGTACCGCCGCGTCGCACACGCGGCCGGGCTCGCCTTCGGCATCACCGCCATCGCGGGCGTGCTCCTGGAGTGGGAAGGGCTGCAGCCGCTGTTCTTCATCGCGCTCCCCGTGGGCATGCTCGGTCTCCTCTTCGCCCGCTGGACCTGGCGTCGCTGGCTGCAGCGGCAGCGCCTGTCCGGGCGGTTCGCGTCGAGGACGATGGTGGTCGGCGCCACCGAGGACGTCGAGTATGTGATCGACTCCCTGCAGAAGGGCGGGGAAAACGGCTATCACGTCGTGGGGACGACGCTGCTGGATCGCAATGCCGGCGCGCTCAGGATCGGGGAGAGCATCTACCCGGTCGTGGGCGATCTCGACACCGTCGCCGCCGCGGCGGCACAGCTCGGGGCGGACACCATCATCGTGGCGAGCCGCCCCGGGGGGTCCCCCGACTTCGTCAAGCAGCTCAGCTGGCAGCTCGAGGGCACCGCCGCCGAGCTCATCCTCTCGAGCCGTCTGACGGATGTCGCAGGCCCTCGCATCTCTCTGCGCCAGGTCGACGGTCTGCCGCTGATCCAGGTGAAGATCCCGACCTACGAGGGCGGCGTCCACCTGCTCAAGCGCGCCCTCGATGTCGTCGTCGCCACGATCGCACTGATCCCGATCGCGCTGCTCACCCCGGTGCTCAGCGCGCTCATCAAGCTCGACTCGCCCGGCCCGGTGTTCTTCTTCCAGGAGCGCGTGGGACGGGACGGCCGCCGGTTCAAGATGGTCAAGTTCCGGTCGATGCGCACCGACGCGGAGAAGCAGCTCGCGGCGCTCAAGGACCACAACGAGGGCGCCGGCCTGCTCTTCAAGATGAAGGACGACCCGCGCGTGACCCGCGTCGGGAAGGTGCTGCGCAAGCTGTCGCTGGATGAGCTTCCGCAGTTCTGGAACGTGCTGGTCGGGGACATGAGCGTCGTCGGCCCGCGTCCGCCGCTGCCGAGCGAGGTCACCGCCTACGACGGCACTGTGTTCCGCCGTCTTTACATCAAGCCCGGTATCACCGGCCTGTGGCAGGTCTCCGGACGCAGCGACCTCTCGTGGGACGAGAGCGTGCGGCTCGACCTGCGCTATGTGGAGAACTGGTCCGTCATGAACGACCTTCAGATCATGTGGCGCACGGCGAAGGTCATGGCGCAGCCGAGCGGGGCATACTGAGCGGATGAGCACTACGACACCCCTCACGATCGCGATGGTGGGGACCCGAGGCGTGCCTGCCGCCTACGGCGGGTTCGAGACGGCCATCGAGGAGGTCGGCCGCCGCCTGGCCGACCGTGGGCACGACGTCGTCGTGTACACCCGCGGTTCCGAGCACCGGGAAAAGGAGTACCTCGGCATGCGGGTGGTGCACCTCCCCGCCGTCCCCGTGAAGCAGGTCGAGACGCTCAGCCACACCGGGCTCTCGGCCCTGCACCTGCTCGTCCACCGCCGCCCCGATGCGACCTTCGTCTTCAATGCCGCGAACTCGCCGTTCCTGCCCCTGCTCCGGCTGCGCCGGGCGCCCGTCGCCCTGCACATGGACGGTCTCGAGTGGCGTCGTTCGAAGTGGGGTCCGCGCGGCAAGGCCTACTACCGCTGGGCCGAGCAGTTCGGCGTCCGCACCGCCGACGCGCTCATCGCCGATGCCCCCGGCATCTCCGACTACTACCGTCACCAGTTCGACGTGCCGACGGAGCTGATCCGCTACGGCGCGCCGATCCTCGAGGAGCCGCCGACGCATCGTCTGGCCGAGATGGACCTCGCTCCCGGCGGCTACCACCTCGTCGTCGCGCGGTTCGAGCCGGAGAACCACGTGCTCGAGATCGTCCGCGGCTACCGGGCCAGCGCCGCGCGCCTGCCGCTCGTGGTCGTCGGGTCCGCGCCGTACGCGGCCGGGTACATCCAGGAGATCCGGAACGCCGCCGAGGGCGACGAGCGGATCCACCTGGTCGGCGGCGTCTACAACCAGGAGCTCCTCGACGCGCTCTACGCCCACGCCGCCACCTACCTGCACGGTCACTCGGTCGGCGGCACCAACCCGTCGCTCCTCCGTGCCATGGGAGCGGGCACGGCGGTGATCGGCTACGAGGTGCCCTTCAACCGCGAGGTGCTCGACGGCAACGGGTGGTTCTTCACCGATGCGGACGACGTCGCCGCGCATGTGACCGCCGCCGAGGCTGATGTGGCCACGCGCGACGCGCATGCCGCAGCCGTGCAGGAGATCGCCCGGACCCGATTCCGGTGGGACGACGTGGCCGACGAGTACGAAGACCTCGCTCGCCGCCTCGCCGAGGGCTCCAGCATCCATTCCTCCGCCCGGCGGGCACGTCGACGGAGCACGGACTGGGTCCCCACCCCCGCGGACGCGGCCCGATGATCGCGGGAGATAACCGCAAGACCGTCCTCCTGGTGCATCCGGGCGCGGAGATGTTCGGGTCCGACCGCATGCTCCTCGAGAGCGCGACCGGCCTCGTCGAGGCGGGAGCCCGCGTCGTGGTCGCCCTGCCGAGCACGGGTCTCCTCGTCGCGCCGCTGCGAGAGGCCGGCGCGGAGGTCGTCATCCTGCCGATGCTCGTGCTGCGCAAGGTCCTGCTCACCCCGCGGGGACTGCCGCGCCTCTTCCGCGACACGTTCCGCGGTCTCGGCTCCGCGTGGCGGCTGATCGGACGCCTCCGCCCCGACGCGGTCTACGTGTCGACCATCATCATTCCGCAGTGGCCTCTTGTCGCCCGGCTCCGGGGCACGCGCGCGGTCAGCCATGTGCACGAGGCCGAAGCGTCCGGCAACCCGCTGGTGAACCGGCTTCTCTATGCGCCGCATCTCGCCTCCGCCCGGACCCTGGTGAACAGCCGCTTCAGCCTGGACACGATCCGGCGCGCGCTGCCGACTCTCGCCGACCGGACCCGCGTGGTGGCCAACGGCGTCGCATCACCCGAGCACCCTGCTCGGCCGCGTCCCCGCCTCGATGGTCCCCTCCGGGTGCTCTACGTGGGCCGGCTGTCGCCGCGGAAGGGTCCCGACCTCGTCATCGACGCCGCCGCCGCGCTTCAGGCGGCGGGCCGTCCGGTCGAGGTCACGCTGCTCGGCGCGGTCTTCGAGGGGTACGAGTGGTTCGAGCGCGATCTGCGCGCACGCGCCGCCGCGACCGGCGTCCCCGTCACCTTCGCCGGCTTCCACCCCGACATCTGGCCCTTCCTCGCCGACGCCGACGTCCTGGTCGTGCCGTCCCGGGTGGACGAGCCGTTCGGCAACACGGCCGTCGAGGGCGTGCTCGGTCTCCGCCCGGTCATCGCGAGCGACAGCAGCGGCCTGCGAGAGGCCGCGGGCGGATACGCGACGGCGCACCTGGTCGCTCCGGACGATGCCGACGCGATCGCGACCGCGCTCGAGGAGGTCCGCGAGCGCTGGGACGACCACGTGGCCGGCGTCGCGGCGAGTCGCGACGAAGCCCTGCGTCGGCACGCTCCCGCGGTCTACCGCGCCGGCGTCACCGCCGGCGTCCTGGACTGACCCCCGCGGATCACACCGATGCGGGGGTGTCGGCGGTCAGCCGCGCCCGGTTGCGCACGATGTAGATCGAGAACGGGATCAGCTGGCAGACCAGCAGCGCGAACGCGACCCCGATCAGCGGTCCGACGATGCCGAGGATCGGCGTGAGCACGAACGCGAGGATGATGCCGACCGCGGCCATGCTGAGCGTCGGGATCACTTGGAAACGGATCCCGGGCTTGTCCATGATGAACATCCCCAGCGGGTACACGGCCGCGGTGAGCATGATCATGAGCCCGAACGCGAAGATCGTGGTCGGCCGCACCTCCAGCTCCCCCTGGGTGATGAATCCGAACAGCCACGGACCGACGAGCCACACCACGACGGTCGCGAGGGCGACCGCCGTGGCGAACAGCGCGGACAGCAGGAATGGCCCGCGGCGCAGGTCGCCCTGGTGCCGCATCCGCGCGAAGTGCGGCCAGAGGGCGAGTCCGCCGGCCATCACGAGGCCGTTGAGCGCGAAGAACACCTGGCCCGCCACCCCGTACTCCGCGACGTCGGTCGGGCCGCCGAGCTGGGCGATCACATAGCGCTGCGACCCCACCGCGATGGGGTAGGTCACCATCTGCGCCAGCATCGGCCAGCCGACGTCCATGACCCGGACGCCCGGGAACCGTCGCGGCCGCAGCACCATGCGTGCGGCCTCGGGGATCAGCGGAGAGGTGGTGCGTGCGGTGATGAGCACGCCCAGGATCGAGACGATGAGAGACGCCGCGAAGGACGCCATCGCCGCATAGGAGTGGAGGTCGTCGCCGCCGAACGTGAGGAGCAGCCAGACGCCGGCGAGGGTGAGTGGCGAGATGAGGCCCTGCAGCAGGATCACGATGTGGTTCTTCCGCTGCCCGAGCATGATCCGCGCCCAGATCCCGAGCGGGATCCCGAGGCAGAAGATGGTCACGCAGAAGAACGCCGCGAGCGACGCCCCCGGCTGCTGCCCGGCGTCGCCGAAGATGAGCTCCCAGGCTCCGGTGGCGAGGAGCACGGTGTTGATCGCCATCGCGGAGGCGGCGAACAGCAGCAGCACCCGACCGACGGAGGTCAGCTGGTAGCGCAGCCTCTCGTCCGTCCGGACGTCGTCGCTCGTGGCCACGGCGTTCACGAGCACGGCGCCGCTGCCCAGGTCGGTGAAGGTCAGCAGCGACGGGATCGTGGTGAGCAGCGTGTAGAGGGCGAAGCTGCCGACGCCCGCGTCCCCGATAATCATCCGTGTCGTGAGAACGCCGCAGACCAGCGCGATGACCATCGTCAGCGCGCGGGCGCCGACAGCGAGAAGAGAACCCATACCTAGATCGTCACCGCGGCAGGGCTCCCAGCGTCGCGCTGTTGCCGGGGAGTCGCGATACCGAGGCGATATCCGCCGGAACCGGCACTGCCACTGCGGCCTGCCGCTGCGCCTGTGCGGGGACCAGTGCGTATGTCGCGGACACCACGGAGGCTCCCTGTACGAACTGCGAGCGGCGGTCCTGGCCCGTCGCCGCCGTGAAGGCCGCGAGGGTGTCGGCCACCGCCGGATCCCGCGAGACGGATCCCTTCGACCACGCCGAGAACCATCGGGGTGTGCCCGGGGCGGTGCGGTGGTAGAGGTTGCCGTTCACGCTCGACATCATCTGCGCACCCGTGAAGGTGGTCGAGTAGTCCTGCACGCAGACCAGGCAGTTGCCGGCGCTCTCCGCCATGACGTTGTTCGACATCACGGTGTTGCGCACGATCCACGGCGCCAGCGGCGCGTACCGCGTGCGTGGATCATGGCCGGCCGCGTTCGGGTCGGAGGCTCGACGAGCGTCCTGACCGATGCTGATGTTCCGGTTGGCATTGCCCACGAAGGTGTTGTTCCAGATCTTCACGTTTCCGGAGTTCAGGACGAACAGTCCGAAATCGCCGTTGCGCGCGATGATGTTGTCCGCGACGACCGCCCGCTCGGAGAGTTCGACCATGACGCCGTGGCCGGTGTTGCCGATCACGTCGTTGCCCGTGAAGACGATGTCGATCACCGACTCGTCGAACCAGGGACCACGCCCGGCGTTCCCGGTGAAGGCGCTGTCGGAGACGGTCACACCCCGCGTCCGGGTGACCTTGAACGCCCCGGATACCGGGGAGTGGTTGAAGCGCTCGGCGTTGTTGCCGACGGAGAGCATCTGCTTCACCTTCAAGCCGTCGGCCTGGCTGGCCCCACCGCCGAGAAGCCCGTTGCCGATCAACGAGACCCGCGTCAGCGTCGTCCGGGGCGCCCAGGAGTAGAAGCCGGTCGTCGAGTTGTCCCGGATGGTCACGTCGGCCAGTGTGATGTCGCTCGCCGCGGCGATGACCGTCCCCATCTGGGGCACGCTGGTGGCATATCGCCGCACGCCGATGCCACGCACCTCGGATCCGGCGGAGCGGATCGAGAGGGCCTGCGTGAGGACGCTCGCCTCCACGGACTTGCCGGTGGGATCCGTGCCGATCACGAGCCGCTTCGCCTTGTCGTCGACGAAGAACGTCCCGGCGACCACCTGTGCGGCAGAACCGACCTCCCGCAGCTGCACGCCCGCGACCCACACCTGGTCCGGATGCGCGGCCATGGGGTACGCGGGATCGACGAAGCGCCACTCCGCCTGGGCATTGTCCGGCGCGCCCTTCGTGTACGTGGGGCTCGAGTCGAGCGCCGTCCCCCACCCGTCCACCGTCCAGGTGTTCCCTGTGGCCTTCCAGCCGGTGACGGCCTTCGCCCCATCCATCCAGACCGCCTCGTTCGGAGCCGGCTGGATCGTGACCCGCTTCTGCGGCGGCACGATGACCTCTTCGTGGTAGGTCCCGCCCCGGAGCACGATGGTGCCTCCGTTCGGCACGAGCCGCAGCGCTGCGGCGATCGTGCGCACCGGCGCCTTCTGCGTACCGGCGGCGGCGTCGGATCCGCCCGGCGCCGCGTAGATCGCGGTCGCGGGAGCCGGGTACGACAGCGCGCCGGGGGCAGCAGCACCTGGCTTTCCGCGGACGCCGGCCGGAGTCGCCGGCGGGGCGGGCGTGACCGGGTTCGTCGGGTTCGCCGGCGGAGCCGGGTTCGGTGCGGGCGCAGGGGTCGGCGTCGGCGCAGGAGTCGGAGTCGGCGCAGGAGTCGGCGTCGGCGTCGGCGCAGGAGTGGGAGTCGGCGCGGTGACCAGGAGGTCGTCGAGCGCCAGCGGAGCGGCTGCCCTCGCCCCGGACGAGGTGTACAGCGCGAAGCCGTAACCCCCCGCGGTGGTGATCCGGGCCGCCGAGGAATCGGCGTGCGTCACCTGCCACGCGGAGGGCTCGGCGCCCCCTGCCACCCACGCCTTGGCCGCGAGCGTCACCGGGCTGGTCCCGGTCACATCGAGGGCGACGCGCAGCGACATGCCCTTCGTCACGGCGAATGGGAGTCGCCGCTCACTCAGATTCTGCACCGTCGTGAGATCGGTCATCCGGACGACGGAGACGTAGGCGGAGCCGTCGGGGTGCACCCGGAGCCGCACGCCGTACGAGTCCTTGCCCACGATGCGGACGGCTTGGGCGAGGTACAGAGGGCCACCGACGGGGAGGGCCGGGACGGTCACCGTGTAGCGGCTGGACACGTCCGCCGCAGTCACCCCAGCCACGGTCGCCCGCGCCGTGATCCCGGGCTTCCGGCTGGCGAGCATCCCCCGCCCGTTCGTGACGCTCGACGTGCCCTCGACCACGCGCCACGCGCCGACGGGGGCCGCGCCCCAGCCGGAGGCTACGGTGCGGTTCATGTCGTCCGAGAGCAGAGGCGCCGCAGACGTGGCTGCCGGCCGGACGGACGGTGAGGCGGCGACCGCCGCGGACGCCGGTGCGGCGACCAGCGCTCCGGAGAGCGCGACGGCGACGCCGAGGACGCCAGCGAGCAGGCGATGGCGACGCCGCGGCGCGGCGTCAGACGAGAGACGAACAGGGAACGGAAAGGACACGATGTCACCGTTTCTGGGGCAGACTGCACGATCAACCCACGCTTCGCCGCAGTTTCAACCCCGGCGACAAAGAGCGAGCCCCCCTCGCAACCCATGAAGAATAACCGCCTCTCCAGGCGATGGCAAACCTTTCGAGCCCCTCCACCGATATGCTGCGTGCCCGCGCACAGCGGACCGCGGGTCGGTCACTCGCTGTAGTACTCGCTGCGGTGACGATCAGGACGTGCGCGGTTGAGGACGGTGCCGAGGATGCGTGCGCCGCCCGATTCCAGCGACTTGATGCTCTTCTCCAACGCTGCGCGCCTCGTCTTCGTGGCGTCGACGACGAGGATCACGCCGTCCGTCTGGGTGGCCAGGAGATTGGCGTCCGCGACGCTGAGCGTCGGGGGCGAGTCGATCACGACGTAGTCGTAGTCCGCGGCCGCGAAGTCGAGAAGCTGCGCCATGCGAGCCGACGTGAGCAGCTCGGCAGGGTTCGGCGGGATGGTACCGGCCGGAAGGATGTCGAGCGTGGTGTCCGCGACACGATGCTTCGCCACCTCGAACTCGACCTCGTCGAGCAGCACGCTGGTGAGTCCGACCGAACCGTCGATACCGGCGTGCTCGTGGGCGCGCGGACGCCGCATGTCCGCGTCGATCAGGAGGACGGAGTTGCGGAGCGCCGCAAGGGTCATCGCGAGGTTCACCGACACGGTCGACTTGCCCTCGGCAGGCATGCCGGAGGTCACCAGCAGCACCTTCACCCGGGACGAGACGTTCGCATACGCGAGCGCCGACCGGATGCGCCGGAACTCCTCGGACGTGTGGCCGAGCGGCTCCTGGGAGACGGCGATTCCCCGCGCCTCCAGCAACGGCGACTTGGAGACGACGCCGAGCACGGGATCTCCCCCGGCCTGCGTCAGCGCCTCCTCGTTGCGGACCCGCGTGTCCAGCACTCCGATGATCAGAGCGGCCGCGAGGCCCAGCACGCCACCGAGGAACCCGCCGAGCGCTGCATCCCTCGGCTTGCTCGGGGTGAACTGGAACTCCGGGACCACGGCGTCGTCGATGACCTCGGCCGTGATCGTGGACTCGCCCTGCGGGTCCTTCGGGGCGACGTCTTTCACGACCGTGATGAGCTGTTCGGCGACCGCGTTCGCGAGATCGGCGGCGGATTCCGGGTCGTCGGTGATGCCGGTGACGCGCAGGGTGACCGTGCTCTGCGGGATGGTGACCTCGATGTCTCTGGCGAGCGCGCGGGGTGTCGTGTCGAGACCGAGCTCCTCGATCACCGGGTCGAGCACCCGCGAGCTCGTCGCCAGCTGGGCGAAGGAGAGCATCTGGCTCTGGGTGTACACGGACCCCTGGTTGAGATCCGAGGCGCTCGTGCCCTGGTTGAGCGCGAAGTAGAGCGAGGTGGTCGCCTGGAACAACGGCGTCTGCAGCGACGCGTATCCGTATGACCCTGCGGCGCCCACGACGCCGCACAGCACGATCAACCACCAGAACTTACGCAGTGAGCCCGCGATGACACGCAGGCTGACCCGGCTCTCGGCCATGACTCCCCATTCCCCCTGAGGTCTCGATTCTAGAGGAGCCATCTGCACGTCTCCCTCACGTTTGCCGCACCTGTGGAGCGGCTGGGGTCGGCGGCGGTGCCGACGTGTCCAGATCGCGCAGGAATGCCGTATCGGCCGCGGTGGATCGTGTCCCCGCGTCTCGCGCCCAGGTCACCGCGAGCCCCACGCAGAACCACAGGAACATGCTGTACTGCGTGATGAGGGCGACGACGACCAGGCTCGGAAGCTGCCCGACGACAGCGAGGGCGGCAGGACTCCGTGTCGACCGCCGCACGGCCAGGAGCGCCGCGCAGACGACGGCCGCCATGATGAGCAGCGTCGGCACGTAGCCGTACCGGAGCAGCGTGAGCACGAGGGCGTTGTCCACCGAGCGCGCGAAGTACCCCAGGTAGTAGTCGCCGGAGACGAGGGAATGCCAGTCGCCGGGGTTGCCGAACAGCTGCACCTGCTCCAGGAGGACCAGGAGATCGGTGCGGTAGTCGGCGCTGCCCCCGGCTTCCTCCCCCGCCGCACCGAACACGGAATCGATGACGGGGATGACGATCGCGGCGCCGATCACTCCGGCCACCGCCACCGTCACCCGGAAGCGTGTCGAGACGCCGACGATGAGGAAGGTGGACAGGACCAGGGTGAGCACCAGGGTGAGCAGGCCGGCACGACTGAAGGTGAAGACCGTGGCGGTGGCGATGAGCACGATGCCGGTGATCTTCGGGAACAGCCGCCACCTGGTCGCCACGACGAACGCGGAGGACATCGCCAATGCCGCGCCGAGCGCGATCGAATGCCCCCACGCCCCTTCCGCACGCAGCACCCCACCGCGCTCCTGGAGCGGACTCCACGTCTCGTACACCACACCCGACCCGGGGATGAGGACGAAGGGGTTGAAGGACGTGAGGAACTCCACCACCGCAAGCGCCGCTGCCACGATGGCCACGACCGCGATCGTCGACGTGATCCAGTCGGTCGTCACGCGCGCAAGCACCACGCGCCCCCAGATGTACGGGATCACCCACTCCAGGAGCGATGCGACGAGGGAGGCGAGGTCGACAGTGCCGAACCCGTACAGGCCGACCACGACGAGGACGAACGCCGCGACCCAGGCGTCGGCGGCGCGCAGCGGCACGACCGACCAGTTCACGATGATCAGCAGGACGGTGAGCAGGGTGATCCCCGCCCAGTAGAACCCGAGGTTGACACCCACCCAGAGCGGTACGAAGAACAGCACGACGGCCCACACCGCGAAGGCGACGCGCGGAAGCAGCCGGAGGGCGAACACGACGATGGCCACTGCCGCGATTCCGCCGAAGGCGAGGAGCGCGATCGGGACAGCAGTGGCCATGCGTCAGGATCTTACTGCGGTGCGGTGACGCGGAACGAATCGAACGACACGCCCAGCGGCGCGGTCGCGCTGCCGGAGCGGTTGCCGCTCAGACCCACCGCGCCGGCACCCAGGGGCGCCGCGTCGGTCGTGGTGATCTGCCAGGCTGCCGGCTTCGTGGTGTCCGTCGGCCAGAACTTGGCGGACAGCGTCGCCGACGTCGTCCCGGTCACGGACACCTCGAGGTTGTACGAGGTGTTCGCCGCCCAGACCAGCCCGGGTACAGCCTGCGTGCGCAGGACGGTCCCTTCGCGGTGCACGACGAGCCAGACCGTGCCGTCGGGACGCAGCCAGGCGCGGACGAAGTACTTTCCGGCCGCCGACTGCCGCGCGATCACGCCGATGTAGGCGCCGCCCGCCGCAGGGGCCTGGTCGACCCGGAACTGTGTCTCGAGCACCGTGTCGGCGGCCGACGTCGTGTTGAGCGTCGCGTGGCGGGTGTCCCCGGCGATGAGGTTCAGCTTCGCCTGACCGTCGGCCACCGTCGCCGCCGCCTGCGAACCGCCCGCGATCGTCCACGCCCCGCCGACCGTGGCGGTGCCCCACCCGGGTCCCGCAGTACGGTCGAAGCCGTCGTCGGCCACCGGAGCCGGCTGCGGCTCGGGCTGCGGCTCGGGCTCGACGGGAGGCGCCGTCACGGTCACCGGCTTGCTGGTGGTGTGCGTGGCCCCCTTGTCGTCCTTCACCGTGAGGGTGACGGTGTAGGTCCCCGCCGCGGTGTAGGTGCGGCTGCTCGTCGCACCCGTCCCGGTCGTCCCGTCGCCGAAGTTCCATGCGTACGAGGCGATGGTGCCGTCGGAGTCGGTCGAGGCGCTGCCGTCCACGGCGACCGTGAGGTTCGTCGCGGTCGCGGTGAAGGCAGCCACCGGAGCGACATTCGCGGGCTCCGGTTCGGGCTGCGGCTCGGGCTCCGGGGCCGGCGTGCCGAGGTTCTTCAGCGTGAAGTCGTCGAAGCTGGCGAGGTTGGTGCCCGTGGCGCTGCCCGCGCGGTAAGAGAACACGGTCGGGGCGCCGGCGACCTGGAGGGCCGGAGTCGCATCCGTCGTGGTGAGCTGCCAGTTCGCGGGCTCTGCCGACCCCGACGCCCACAGCTTGGCGCGGATGGTCGTCGTGGACGACCCGGTCGTCTCCATGAGAAGCGTGAACGAGCTGCCCGCGCTCCAGGTGAGCCCGGAGACGGCGGTGCTGGCGATCGCGGTGCCGTTGCGGTGGATCACGAGCCAGGTCGCGCCGTCGGCCCGGTGCCAGGCGAGGGCCCGGTAGCCGGCGGACCCGGAACGGCGAGCGCCCAGTCCTTCGTACGCCACCCCGGTGGAAGGACCGGAGGCGAGGGTGTAGCTGATGCGCGCGGAGGAGTCGAGGACCGACGTGCCCTGCAGCAGCATCTCCCTCGTCTCACCCGGCGTCAGGTTCACCTTGCCCACGCCGTCGCCGACGGAGAGCACCGCGGCGGAGCCGCTCACCGGCGCCCAGGTGCCACCCTTGTCGGCAGCACCCCAGCCGCTCGAGACGACACGGCCGAAGGCATCGGATGCCGCGAACACCTGAGCGGTCAGCGTCACCGTCTTGGTGGCCGTCGCCGTCGACCCGAGGCTGTCGGTCACCGTCAGGGTGATCTCGCGCGCCCCGGCGCTCGCGTAGGTGTGGCCGGCGGAGGCTCCGGAGCCCGCGGGGGATCCGTCGCCCCAGTTCCACGAGTAGGTCAGAGTCGCGCCGTCGGACGCGCTCGAACCCGCGGCGGAGACGTCGACGTTCAGCCCCGACGCTGTCGCCGTGAAGGCAGCCACCGGGTCGGCATGCGTGGTCGTCACCTGTCGAGTGGTGGAGGCGCTGCCGCCGCGATCGTCGGTGACGGTCAGAGTCACCGTGCGGGTGCCGGCCGTGGCGTACACGTGGGTGGCCACCTGCCCGGTCGACGTCGTGCCGTCCCCCCAGTTCCAGGCATAGGAGGCGAGAGAGCCGTCCGAGTCCGCCGAGGCGGACGCGTCGGCCGAGACCGTCAGGCCGTTCGCGGTCGTCTCGAAGGCAGCCGTCGGGAGGATGTTCGGCGCCTGCACCACGACCTGCTTCTCCGCCGTGCTGGCGAGCCCGTTGCTGTCCGTCACCGTCAGCGTCACCGTGTAGGTGCCGGACTTCTCGTACGTGTGGCTCGTCGTCTTGCCGGTCGCCGTGGCCGAGTCGTCGCCGAAGTCCCACTTGTAGCCGGCGATCGTCGCCGACCCCGCGGGCGCCGAGGCCTCCGCGTCGAACGCGACGGCGAGGTCGGTCGGAGTGGCGGAGAAGGCCGCGGCGGGTGCCTGGAAGCCCTTGCCGATGCCGTAGTGCGTCTTCACCTGCGTCGGGGTGAGCGCGAACGGGTAGACCGCGACCTCGTCCAGGGATCCCTTGAAGTACTTGGAACTGGGCTCGGACGGCCATCCGGCGAGGTTGTCCCCGCCGATACGCCAATATCCCGTGTAGTTCTCCGCGGTCGTGGCCCCGGCGAGCGACGAAACGAGCTGGCCGTCGACGTAGAGCTTCATCCCGTCCGCACTCTGCGTCGCGACGGCATGGTGCCACTGGTTGTCGTTGAGCGCCGCGCCGTTCTGCACCGTCTGCGTGCTGCCGTTGTAGGTACCGAAGACGAGGCGGCCGTTGTTGGTCATGTAGATGTGACGGTCGTAGCTGGTCGACTCACCCGACGCCGCGGCGCCGTAGCCCAGCAACTTGCCACCGCTGGTGGTGTTGGTCTTGAACCACAGTTCGGTCGAGAACTCGGAAGGCGCGGCGATCTTGCTTCCGGAGGCCACACGGCCCGTGTTCGTCCCGGTGAAGGTCGAGGCGCCGGTCGCGGTGTTCTCCACACCGGACGTCGATGCGGTCACTCCCGTGCCGAACACGGGGGTGTTGGATCCGGCCCAGTCCTGCGCGACGGTGCCGAGCGGGTAGTAGAGCTGCGGGCCGTCCGCCGTGACGGCGTTGACGTAGTTCGACACCGCACCGGCCGCGATGGTCACGCTCATCGCCTGGCTGGAGACGGAGTTGCCCGCACTGTCCTTCGCGACGACGGTGTACTCCTGCGTCGACCCGGGAGCTGCGGTCTTGTCCTCGAGGTTCACCGAGGGGCGGTCCCACCAGGTGCCGCGGGCGGTGGCGGTGGCCACCGGTGCGGTGGTCCCCGTCCGGCGCAGCTCGTAGGTCAGGGTGAGGTCGTCACGATCCCAGTTCGCTGGGATCGAGATCCGCGCACGCCCGGGGATGAACGACTGCGCCGTGCCGGTCCAGTTGGCACCCGACAGCCGAGGGCCGTCCTTCGCGCCGCCGGGCGGGTTGGTGGAGAAGCGCACGAGCCCCTCGAATCGACCGTTGTTCACGGAGCGGAACTCACCGCCGATCGAGATCATGTTCCCGGCACCGGTGATGGAGAGACCGGCCTGCCCCATTCCCGTGGTCACGCCGACAGCCCAGTCCGGTGTCCAGGCGTAGGCCGAGGGCGCCGGAGTACCGGCCCAGTTCTTGTACGTGCCGCCGGCCGCCGGCTGGTTGCCGAGCAGACCGCGGGCGTCCGCGGTGTACGCCTCCGAGTAGCGGTGCGTACGCGGGTTCTGCTCCGGGTGCATGCCCATCGTGCTGCAGGCATGGGTGTGGCTGGTCGTGTAGACCGTCTTGCCGGTCGAGTAGACGCCGTAGTGGTCGCCGAGGCAGTCCGCGATCCAGCGGACCTTGCCGCTTCCGGCCTCTGCCGCGAAGGTGCCCTCGAGGTTGCCCGTGGCCGCGTCCGCATACACCCACCCGGTGCCGTAGACGGCGCCGGCGTCGGCCGCGAGTCCGAAGATCCCCGCCTTGCCCGAGGTCGCCCCGGTGTTCGAGCCGTTCTTCACCGTCTGCGGCAGCGCCCATCCGCTGTCCACCGCACCGGTCGTCTTGTCGAGCGCGACGGTGCCGCGCATCGTCAGGTCGCCGTTGACTTGAGAGAAACGACCGGCGGCGATGACGTTCTGACCCGCCGGGTCCATCACCATGGCGTCGACCTGAAGGTCCGTCTGCGGCGCCCAGCTGAGCAGCGCGCCGTTCGTCGAGGAGAAGGCCGCGAGGTTCTTGCGCGGGGTCGCGTTGCCCTGTGTGAAGAGACCGCCGACGTAGACGCTCGAGCCCGAGGTGGCGAGGGCGTACACGCCGCTGCCGCCGATCGAGGGCGAGAAGCCGGGCACGAGCTGTCCGGTCACGGCGTCCAGCGCGGCGAAGTTCCAGCGCGTCTGTCCGTTGACGGCGTTGAAGGAGCCGCCGATGTAGATGCGGCTGCCGTCCGGCGAAGCGGCCACGGCCTTGATCACGCCGTTCACCTGCGGTGCGAAGGAGAGCAGCTGACCCGTGTTGATGTCATACGCGAGGACGTTGGAACGGGCGGTCAGGCTCGTCCCCGGTGCGGCGAGCGGTGCCCGGGCGTTGTCGAACTTGCCCACCGCGTAGACGGTCGAGCCGATCGTCGTCTGCGCCCACACATACCCGTTGTCGATCTGCACGGTCGGGATCGGGTCCGACGTCACCACGTCGTCGTTCCGCTGCAGAAGCGGCGGTGGCGTCGACGGTGCATCGGCCGCTGCCGCCCCGGTCGCCCCCAGCGTGGTCATGCCCGTGATCAGCAGCGCCGCCGTCACGACCGACGCGAGTGCGCTCAGCGCCCGCCTCGAAGTGGATGTCTTACCCATGTTGCTCCCCAGCCCCAGATTTCTTCTTTGAAAGTGTCACGCACGAGACGCGGCGGAAGTCGTCGCGTCCACAGCTCAGGAGAGCTCGCCCGCGAAGGTCGCCACCGGCTCACCGGCGGCATAGTTCACACTGATCTTCACGGCGCGGCCCTTCGTGGGGTCGAGCATGAAGACGTAGGTTCCCGTGGCGTCGTCGCCGGCGGCCAGTTCCCCGTGGAGCGGCTCGTTCGGACCCGCGGTGGTGGCCACCCCCACGTCGCCGTCGTCGGTGACGAGGCTGACGACGGCGGAGTCGATGCTCTGCGCCCGCTTCGACTCGTTCGCGACCTTCACGGTCACCACCACGGCGGAGCCGGCATACTCGCCCGGCGTCTCGGGCGTGATCTCGGTGGTCGAGATGTCGTCGACGGTCACGACCATGTCGGTGGACAGGGCGATCTCCGCGTCCAGCGCGCCGCTCTCCTCGGTCAGCGCAGGGGCCTCGGTGGGCCCTTGCGCCTCGGGATCGGCCGGCGGCGTCCAGTCGGTCGTGCTCGTGCCCTCGGGCTCCGGCGACGCCGCGGTGTCCGGTGCCGCCGTGCACCCGGCGAAGGCGAGCGCGAGCGCCACGACGGGCGCGATGAACAGCGCACGTCGTGCGCGAGATGAGCCGTCCCCAGAACGGCATGCTGAAACAGTGAACACTGCAGCTCCCCAGAACCCAGATTCCCCAGCCAGAGCCCCCTCGGCTCCGGTTTCCCCCCAGCCGTGCAGAACACGGCGTCGGCTAATGCTAGTGCGGTCCGTCGAAAACCACAACCCTCCGCTCAGGAGGAATGTCGGCGGTGCCCGCCGAGCTGCCCGGCGATCGCATCGACGGCCTGCTCGACCTCGGTGATGGTGTCGGAGTGGCCCCGACTCCCATGCCGATCGGCGATGGACGCCGGGTCCTGGGCGGAGCGCCGGTCGAGGAGACGACGGAGCGCACCGCCGCGACGCGGCGGGCCGCCGAGCGGCACGGCGCGTGTCCGCGCCCGATCGAGGTACGCGAGGTAGTCGGCGACCACGTCGGACCCCCCGGATGGGAAGCCGACCCCGAGGTGCGCCGCCTCGCGCAGCGTGAACATCCGGTCGCGGTGCTCGGGCGTCGCTCGCACCAGCTCCCCCCGGACATCGCGCGAGGCGGTCAGCACGAGGTCCGCCTCGGCGAGCATCTCCGGCGTGACCTCCTGGGCTCGATGCGCCCGCGACTGCGCCTGCCAGCCCTCGTCGGTGTGCCGCGCGGCGACATCGGCGCAGATCGGGTCGCCGTCGTGGGCGCGCACGCCGGCGCTGCGCACCGAGAACGCGGACCCCTCCCCCAGCCCGCGCCGCAGCGCCAGCTCGGCCAAGGGGGAGCGGCAGACGTTGGCCGCGCACACGATGAGGATCGAGCCGCCGGTCATGCCGCGTCACCGAGCCTTCCGATCTCGCGGAACCACTTCACCGCGGCGAGCGCGAGGAACAGGACCGCAGCGGCACAGAGCGCGGTGTAGGCGACGAGGAACACCGGCGTCCAGCCCCAGAGCACGAAGACGAGGCAGACCAGCCCGAAGTCGGTCGGCAGCAGCACGAGCGAGCGCCGGAGGGTGCCTCCGCCGCGCTCGTGCGTGGACGCGACGGCGTGCTTGCCCTTGAGGAGGTCGTTCAGAAGCATGCCCGAGAACGTGGTCGTGGCGACGATGCTGAACACGATGGGGATCAGCAGCAGCGACGGCGTCTCCGGGAGGACCCGGTACAGGCCGATCAGCACCGCCAGATGCAGCGACGCGATCTTGAGCGTGTCGATGAAGTGGTCCAGCCACTCGCCCTGCGGGCTCCCCCCGCCGCGGAGCCGGGCGACCTGACCGTCCGCGGAGTCCCACGCGTAGCCGAGGACGAGGAGGAGCGCGATGAGCAGCCCGAACGGCACGGTGACCGGGGCGAAGGCGATGAGACCGATCGCCGCAAACGAATGGACGGCGCTGATGATCGACACCTGGTTCGGCGTGAGACCGAGCCGGAACGCCACCGCGGCGAGTACGCGTCCGAGCCGGCGGTTCACGTAGACCGAGTAGGCCGGTGCACCACGCGCGTGCCCCTTCTGCGCCCGTGCGAGCTGTCGGTAGGCGTCTACGACCATGTCGTTCCCTTCCAGTCCGTGCCGGAGAGTCGCGAGATCCGCCGGGCCTCGCGCACCCCGCGGACGTAGGCGCGGAGCGGAGCGGCGGAGTGCAGCAGCTGTCGGCGGCCGCCGCGGAGGATCACCTCGCGGGCGGTACGGGGTATCGACCGGCGCCAGCGATGCACGGTCTCGTCGTCGAGGTGCCGGACCGCGTACAGCATCCGGTTGCGGATGTTGTAGAAGTAGTAGCCCTCCGACTTCGCCCTCGCGAGCTGGGGCTCGGCGCGTTGCGTGCCGCCTTCGTCGTGCACGGCCGTCGCGTCCTCGACGAGGAGGAGCGTGCCTCCGGCCGAGACCACGCGGCGGGAGAAGTCGACGTCCTCCCAGTAGAGGAAGTACTCGTCGTCGAAGCCTCCCGAGAGCGCCCACACCTCGCGGGTGATCCACAGGCAGGCGCCGCTCAGCCACGCCTCATACGGGCGCACGTCGTCCGCCCGGCGTTTGCGGCGCGCGCGCATCGTGCCGTCCTCGAGCAGGAGGTCGATGCCGGCGAACCACGTGCGTCCGTCGGAGTCGGTGATCACCGGCGAGGCGAGGGTCGTGCGCGAGGCCGCGGTGACCGCGGCCAGGCGCGCGAGCGATGCACGGTCGATATGGGCGTCCGGGTTGATCACGAGGACGTCGGTCGCACCGTCGGCGAGCGCTCGGGCGACCCCGATGTTGACGCCGCCGCCGAATCCGCTGTTCGTCTCGGGGGTGAGGAGGGTCCATCCATGCGCCTGTGCGACGGCGACGGCGGCCTCGCGCTCCGCGGTACCCGCCCAGTTGTCGACGACGACGATCAGCGTCTCCTCGTCGACGGCTCGGGCCTCGCGCTCCACGAGCACCAGATTGCGCTCGAGCAGCCGCGCCGAGGCGTAGTTCACGACGACGACGGCCAGCCGTCCGTGCACGATTGACACGCGATCCTCCCCCCGGATCCGCCCTCACGGTCCGCTCGGGTCGCCGGTCGAATTCCCCAGAGTCGCGACCGGCGTCGACTCCCAGGACACCGACTATACGCCAGAGGCGGCTCGGCGCACCCGCCGTTCACGGTACGATGAGCCGGCGCGGGGACACAGGCGCACGACTGCCATGGGGATGAGGCGGATGACGAGGGGACCGGGGACGGGCGACGCGATCGCCGTGACGATCGGCGTGCCCACCTACCGACGGCCGGAGCTGCTGGCGGCGCTGCTGCGTGCACTCCCCGACCGGATCGCGGAGTGCACGCATCTCGGCGTGGACGTGGACGTGGAGGTGCTGGTCGTCGACAACGACGCCGCCGGCTCCGCGCGCGAGGTGGCCGCGAGCGCCGCCCTGCCCGTCCGCTACGTCGTCGAGCCGACGCCGGGCATCGTCGCGGCCCGGAACCGGCTGCTCGACGAGTGCGCCGACCGCGATCTGCTGGCTTTCATCGATGACGACGAGGTTCCGCGCCCCGGCTGGCTCGCGGAGCTGATCGCGACGTGGCGCGCCTTCGACGCCGACGCCGTCATGGGCCGCGTCATCTCCGTGTTCGACGACGACGTCGATCCGTGGCTGCTCGCCTCGGGAACGTTCCGCCGTCCACCGCGTCCGACCGGCACCGTGCTCCCGGTCGCCGCCGCGGGGAACCTCCTTCTCGATCTCCGCGCGGTGCGTCGCTTCGGAGTGCGATTCGACCCGTCTCTCGGGCTCGGCGGCGGCGAGGACACGCTCTTCACCCGCGAACTCGTCGATCGCGGCGGCCGCATCGTCTGGTGCAACGAGTCCGAGACGGAAGACCTCGTCGTCGCCGCCCGACTCACCCGAGCGTGGGCGGCCCAGCGGGCGTTCAGCTCGGCGAACGCCGGCACCCGCATCGCGGTGAAGCTCACGCACGGGAGGATGCGCCGCGGGGTGCTCCGCGTGCGCGCCGTCCTCGGCGGCATCGCCCGGATCGTCGTCGGTGCGGCGCGCCGGGCCCTCGGCGCCGTCACCTCGAACATCACCCATCACGCCCGCGGCACCCGCCTGATCCATCGCGGTCGCGGCACCATCGCGGCCGCCTTCGGCCGCCGCTACGACGAGTACCGTCGCCCTTCGGAGGACAACACGATGACCGAATCCGCGTCGAGCATCCGCGTGATGCAGTCCCTGGGCGCGCCGCGCCCCACGACGAATCCGTACAACAAGATGCTCGACGAGGCTCTGGGGACGACGGAAGGCCTGGAACACCTCCGGTTTTCCTGGAAGACCGCGCTCTTCGGCCGTTACGACGCCTTCCACTGGCACTGGCCGGAGGCGAAGCTCCACGGATCCACCTGGTGGAAGTCCGCGGGGAAGTTCGCGCTCACGACCGCGCTCGCCTTCCGGCACCGGTTGTCGCGGCGGATCGCCGTGGTGCGCACGGTGCACAACCTGGAGCTCCCCGACGACAACGCACCGCGGCTCTGGCTGCTGCGGTTCATCGATCGCCACACCGACTACCGGATCGTCATCAACGAGACCACACCCCTGCCGGCCGGGACCCCGCACAGTCTCATCCTGCACGGGCACTACCGCGACTGGTACGCGGTCTACCCGTCCGCGGAGCGCGTGCACGGACGGCTGGGGTCGTTCGGCGGGATCCGGAGGTACAAGGGCCTCGACGGGTTCATCGACGCCTACGGCGAGGCCGTCGCGATCGAGCCGGCGCTGAGCCTGCGCATCGGCGGGCGTCCGTCCACTCCGGAACTCGCCGACGACCTCCGCGCACGCACCGCCGCGCTCCCCGGAGTCGACCTCCACCTCGACTTCCTCAGTGACGCAGAGCTCGTGGAGCTCGCGACGTCGTCCGAGCTGATCGTGCTCGCGTACCGCTTCATGCACAACTCGGGCAGCGTCCTGGCCGCCCTGTCGATGGGCCGCCCGGTGCTGGTGCCGCGGAACCAGGCGAACGAGGCCCTCGCCCGCGAGGTGGGCACCGAGTGGGTGCACATGTACGACGGGGACGACCTCGACGCCGAGACGCTCGTCTCGTCCTGGCGGGCGGCGTCCGCCCTCGCGGGGACCCCCGACCTCTCCCGTCGCGAGTGGGCGGATGCGGGTCGCGCGCACCGCGACGCCTTCCGAGCCGCCGTGCGCGTCAAGCGCCGGGGACGGGACTGATCCGCCCCCTCAGCCGTCAGCTATGAGACCGCGGACGAGCGCGTCGACCATCGTCCTCGTCGTGAACCGCCGCTCGACCTCGATCCGCCCCTGCCGCCCGAGCGCGGCCGCGCGGTCGGGATCGTCGAGCATCCCGATCAGCGCTTCCGCCAGAGCCTCCGGGTCCCGCGGTGGGACGAGGTCACCGGTGCGGGTGCTGACGTAGTCACGCATGCCCGGGGTGTCCGAGACGACGACGGGGCGGGCGGTGGACAGTGCCTCGAGGGCGACCGTCATCCCGGATGCGTGCAGGTTCGGGCGGGTCGCGGTCACCACGACACTCGCTGTCGCATAGAGATCGCGGAGCTCGGTGTGCGGCAGTCGGCGCACGAGCCGGACGCCCTCCGGAGGCGGCAACGCGGAGGGCGACTGCACGACGACGTCGACGCCCGGGCGTGCGGCGAGGACCAGGGCGAGCGCGGCGTACAGCGTCGCGGGATCCCGGTCCCTGTCGTTGCCCGCGCTGACGATCCGGGGTCGGGCAGCGGGCGGCTGCGCGCCGAAGAACTCGTGGTCGATCCCGAACGGCACGACGAAGATGCGGGGCCCGCCGGTCCCGAGGAGCCGCTGCAGGGGCACGACCTGTGCCTCGCTCAGCACCCAGAGCGCCGTGGCCGCCCGCAGCATCGTCACCAAGCGACCGGGCGCGGCACCGGCCGCCGCCATGTCGGTGAGCCAGATGACCCCCGCGGCGTATCGCGTCCGCGGCCGCAGGATCTGGAGGCGGTAGGCGGTGTTCTCGTCCCAGGCGATGGCGAGCCCCGCGCGGGGTCGGGGGCCGAGGCCGGCACGTGCGCGGAGCCGTGCGATCCGACCGGGATCGGGCAGCTCGTCCACCTCCACCACGGCATGGTCGCGGAGAGCGTCCAGCCCGTACGGCCACACGCTCGGAACCTCTCCCCTGGCGTGTGCGCGCGCCCAGACGGAGGCCGACTGCTCGGCACGATGCGCCCAGGTGACGGACAGCGCCGGGCTGTCCTGGGATCCCACGAGGCCCACTATGGCCCTCGGTCCGGGGGGTGTAAAGGGCGACTTCTCCGCTAGAGTCGAGCGTACGACTGTGGGGGTCGTCGGACGGCAGGGGATGGCCGTCCTCTCAGTGACGCCGCCACGAGCATCGATGTTTCACAAGGGGGATACATGAAGGGCATCATTCTGGCGGGCGGCTCGGGGACGCGGCTGCACCCCATCACGCTGGGGGTCTCGAAGCAGCTGATCCCGGTCTACGACAAGCCGATGGTGTACTACCCGCTGTCGACGCTGATGCTCGCCGGGATCCGCGAGATCCTGGTCATCACGACGCCGCACGACGCCGCGCACTTCGAGCGTCTGCTCGGAGACGGCTCGCAGTTCGGCGTCTCCCTCTCGTTCGCTCAGCAGGAATCGCCGGACGGTCTCGCACAGGCCTTCACGATCGGCGCGGACTTCATCGGGGACGACAGTGTCGCCCTGGTCCTCGGGGACAACCTGCTCTATGGGCCGGGCCTGGGCACGCAGCTCAAGCGCTTCGCCGACATCGACGGCGGCGCGGTCTTCGCCTACTGGGTGGCGGAGCCGGAGGCCTATGGGGTCGTGGCGTTCGACGCCGGTGGCCAAGCCATCTCCCTGGAGGAGAAGCCCGCCGCGCCGCAGAGCAACTACGCCGTACCCGGCCTGTACTTCTACGACAACGATGTCATCGAGATCGCCCGCAACCTGGCGCCGAGTGCCCGTGGGGAGTACGAGATCACGGACGTGAACCGGGCCTACCTCGAGCGCGGCAAGCTCCAGGTCGAGGTCCTTCCGCGCGGGACCGCGTGGCTGGACACCGGGACATTCGACCAGATGACCGACGCCGCCGACTATGTGCGCACGATGGAGCGCCGCACGGGAATGAAGATCGGTGTGCCGGAGGAGGTCGCCTGGCGTCAGGGCTTCCTCGACGACGAGGCCCTGCGCACGCGCGCGGAAGCCCTCGTCAAGTCGGGCTACGGAACCTACCTGCTCGGACTGCTCGAAAGGGGCGCTCGATGACCCGCCTGCTCGTGACCGGCGGTGCCGGCTTCATCGGATCGAACTTCGTCCACCACGTCGTCGCGCACACGGACGCGCAGGTGACGGTGCTGGACAAGCTCACCTATGCCGGCAACCGCGCCTCGCTCGCGGGCCTGCCCGCCGACCGGGTCGAGCTCGTGGAGGGGGACATCGCCGACGCCGCGCTCGTCGACAGCCTGTTCGCCCGGACCGACGCCGTCGTCCACTACGCCGCCGAGTCCCACAACGACAACTCGCTGCACGACCCGCGTCCGTTCCTCGACACGAACATCATCGGTACCTACACACTGCTCGAGGCCGCCCGTCGGCACGATCGCCGGTTCCACCACATCTCCACCGACGAGGTCTACGGAGATCTGGAGCTGGACGACCCGGCACGATTCACGGAGCAGACGCCGTACAACCCCTCGTCGCCGTACTCGTCCACGAAGGCCGGCAGCGACCTGCTCGTTCGCGCCTGGGTGCGCTCGTTCGGTGTGCAGGCGACGATCTCGAACTGCTCGAACAACTACGGCCCGTACCAGCACGTGGAGAAGTTCATCCCGCGCCAGATCACGAACGTGCTGCGCGGGATCCGGCCCAAGCTGTACGGCGCCGGACAGAACGTGCGCGACTGGATCCACGCCGACGACCACTCCTCGGCCGTCCTCACGATCCTGGAGAAGGGCGAGATCGGCCAGACGTACCTGATCGGCGCCGACGGCGAGAAGGACAACAAGTCCGTCGTCGAGCTGATCCTCACGCAGATGGGGCAGCCGGCCGACGCCTACGACCATGTCACCGACCGCGCCGGTCACGACCTGCGCTACGCGATCGACTCCACGAAGCTGCGCACCGAGCTCGGTTGGGCACCGCGGTTCTCCGACTTCGAATCGGGCCTGGCCTCGACCATCGAGTGGTACCGCGAGAACGAGGACTGGTGGGCGCCGGCCAAGGACGCTACGGAGTCGTTCTACGCCGCCAGGGGGCAGTGATGACCGCGTTCGGCAAGGCGCTCACGATCACGGAGACGCCGATCCCCGGCCTGCTCCTCGTCGACCTCCCCGTGCACGGCGATACCCGCGGCTGGTTCAAGGAGAACTGGCAGCGCGAGAAGATGGTCGCCGCCGGTCTTCCGGACTTCGGCCCCGTGCAGAACAACATCTCGTTCAACGACGCCGTCGGCACGACCCGCGGCATCCACGCGGAACCCTGGGACAAATGGGTCTCCGTCGCCACCGGCCGCATCTTCGGCGCCTGGGTCGACCTTCGTGAAGGAGAGAGCTTCGGCCGCGTCTTCACGGCGGAGATCGATCCGTCGCGCGCGATCCTCGTCCCGCGCGGCGTCGGCAACTCGTACCAGACGCTCGAAGCGGACACCGCCTACACGTACCTGGTGAACGACCATTGGTCCCCCGACGCGGCCTACTCGTTCCTGAACCTCGCCGACGAGACGGCGGCGATCGCGTGGCCGATCCCCCTCGACCAGGTCGAGATCTCCCCGAAGGATCGGGCGCATCCTCGACTGGCCGAGGTGACCCCGATCGGCCCGCGGAAGATCCTCGTCGTCGGGGCATCCGGTCAGCTCGGCCTGGCGCTGCGCAGGGCCTTCGGCGACGCGGAGCACGTCGAGTACACGACCCGCGAGACGCTGGATCTCCGCGACCCTGGGCTGACCCGCGCACGGCGCTGGCGCGACTACGGAGCGATCATCAACGCGGCCGCGTACACGGCCGTCGACCGTGCCGAGACGGCGGAGGGCCGGGCAGAAGCCTGGGCGGCGAACGTCACCGGGGTGTCCGCGCTCGCCCGGGTCGCGACCGAGAACGGCCTCACGCTCGTGCACGTGTCCAGCGACTACGTGTTCGACGGCACGAAAGACGAGCCGTACACCGAGACGGACGGGGTCCGCCCGCTGGGTGTGTACGGCCAGACGAAGGCCGCCGGAGACGCGATCGTCGCGACCGTGCCCCGCCACTACATCCTGCGCACCTCCTGGGTGATCGGCGACGGTCACAACTTCGTGCGCACGATGGCCTCGCTGGCCGGGCGGGGCGTCGCCCCGCGTGTGGTGGGCGACCAGGTCGGACGACTCACGTTCACGGCAGACCTCGCGGAGGCCATCCGGCATCTGCTCGACGCCTCGGCGCCGTTCGGGCTCTACAACGTGACCGGGGGCGGCGAACCGCACTCCTGGGCCGACATCGCGCGCGCGGTCTACCGGCTGACCGGGCACGACCCCGCCGCGGTCACCTCGGTGACGACGGAGGAGTACTTCGCCGACCAGGCCGGACCGATCGCGCCGCGTCCGCGCAACAGCGTCCTGGACCTCGCCCGGATCACGGCCACCGGCTGGACGCCGCGGGACGCGGATGCCGCCCTCGCCGACTACCTGTCCGCGGACGCCTAGAGCTCGCCCGGCTTCATCGCCTCCGCGTCAATGGCGCGGATGATGCGCAGGGTCGCGGTGTCCGGCTCCGGCTCGCCCGCGGCCCGCCGCTCCTCCCGACGCCGACGGGGCGCGTACACGACGAGCGAGTGGAACAGGAACCGGGCGAAGAACGCCACGACGAGAGACAGGGCCGTCGCGAGCACGCTGGAGATGTGCCACGTCTCGACCATGAGCGCCATCACCGGGATGCGCAGCGCCGCCTCGACGTTGTTGAACGTGAACGAGGCCGCGAAGCGCACGGCGGCGCTGCGAGCATCGGTGCGCATGTCGGCGAAGACGAAACGCTCCTGCAGCAGGAAGTTGCCGATGATCGTGACCTCGGCGCCGATGATCGCCGCCCACACGTAGGGCACGCCCGCGGCGGTCAGCGCCCACATGATCGCGAGGTTCGCGATGGCCCCGAGGACGCCGATCGCCGCGAAGAGGGACATCTTGCCGAAGCGCAGCCGGGCCAGGTGCGCGATGAACGTGGCCCCCTGCCGGAGGCTCGCCTTCGAGGTGCCGTGCCGACGCTCGGCGAACTCCATCGGGACCTCCGCGATCCGCAGATCGGTCCGGGCGAGGATCTCCAGGAGGATCTTGAACCCCTGCGGCCGCAGGGTGGCCAGGTCGAGCCGGCGCCGGTCGACGAGGAAGAAACCGGTCATCGGATCGGTGCTGCGGGCGAGCCGTCGGGGGAACATCGCGCGGGTCAGCCAGGTGGCCGCGCGGGACACCCCGAACCGCACGGCCGTGCCGAGGCCGCTGGTGTCGCCGCCGCCGATGTAGCGGGAGGCCGCGACCACGTCCGCGTCCCCCGCCGCATAGCGGTCGAGCAGAGCCGGCAGGAGCTCGGGCGGATGCTGGAGGTCGCCGTCCATCACGATGCAGACATCGGCGTCCGCGGCTCCCAGGCCGACCACGACCGCCCCGCCGAGGCCACCGACGTTGTCCGCGCGGTGGATCACCCGCACCGGGATCGGGGCATCGACCGCGACGCGCTCCACCTCGGCCGTGGTGTCGTCGGTGCTGTCGTCGACGAAGAGGATCTCGGCGTCCCGCCCCGCCAACGCCGCAGCTGTCCGCTCCACGAGTTCGGCGACGTTGTCGCGCTCGTTGTACGTCGGCACGATGACCGTGACCCCTGCCCCCAACGTGGTCCCCTTCGTTCCGCAGCCCCATCGGCTCCGGCATCCATCGTTCCATGGGTTCCTATGGGCCGCAGGACATGTTCCTGCTAGAGTGTCGTCTGCGGCTGTGGGAGTCGCGCCGAACGGGTGGGGATCCGTTCGACTGGGGAATGATCGATCTGGGGAGATCATGGGGACGCGTATCGGCTATGCCGTCGGAGCTTTCGACCTGTTTCACGTCGGGCACCTCAATCTGCTGAGGCACGCCAAACAACACTGCGACATCCTGATCGCCGGTGTCGTGAGCGACGAGATGCTGCGTCAGGTCAAGGGGATCGAGCCGGTCATCCCGACCGCCGAGCGTGCCGAGATCGTCCGGCACATCTCCTTCGTCGACGACGTCTACGTCGAGACGACGCCGTCGAAGATGGACTCCTGGCGCGACGTGCGCTTCACGCACTTCTTCAAGGGCGACGACTGGCGCGGCACCGAGAAGGGCCTGCGGCTGGAGAGCGAGTTCGCGGAGGTGGGTGTCGAGGTCGTCTACTTCCCGTACACCGCGCACACGTCGAGCTCGGCGCTCCGCCGCGCGCTCGACGCGATCACCGCGGGCGCCACGGCATCCGCGATCGGCGCGACCCGCTGAGACGGGCTCAGCTCGCGACGCCGAGGAGGCTGCGCGCCATCCGCGCCACGTGGGGCGGCGTGTGCGGGCCGAGCCACACCGTCCAGTGCTCCGGGGGCTCGCTGCACGTCCACTCCAGGCACCACGCGTAGACGGCGTTCGCGAGTCGCTCGCCACGCGCGTGGGCGCGCGCCCCCTCGGCCCGCACGAGCCAGCGGACCGACACCCCCGCGGGGACATCGATGTGCCGGAACGGGATCCGGGCCGCCGCCTCGATGAGGATGACGCCGTGCGCATCCCACGGGAGCCGCGACGCGACGCGCGCGATGGCTCCGACATCGGCCGCATCGCCGGCGATCAGCACCGCTCCTTCCATCGCTTCCCAGTCCGGATCCTCCAGGTGCTCGCACGCGCTGCTCATGTCTCCACTATAGGTAAGGCTACCCTTACCTATAAGGGTGACTAGCCTTCCCCGGCGGCGCTCGTCAACGCCGTTGCCCGGTGACGACGCCGCGGGCCACCCTTGCGCCGTGAGCAGCAACAGGATTCGACGGATCTCCGCCGGACGACGCCTGATCGGCGCCCTGGCCGGCCTCGTCGTGGCCACAGCCCTCGGCGGATGCGGGATGACGGTCCCCGCGGACCCGAATGGCACCCTGGACCGGGTCACGGGTGGGGAGCTGCGGGTCGGCACCTCGCCCGAGCCCGGCCTCGTCGAGATCGACGGCGGCGAGCCGCGCGGGCCGGTCGTGGATCTCGTCGACGCCTTCGCCGCGAGCATCGACGCGGATGTCACGTGGACGGTCGCGACCGAGGAGAGCCTGGTGGGCATGCTGGAGGCGAGCGACCTCGACCTCGCGGCCGGCGGACTGACGTCGGACACCCCGTGGATCGACAAGGTGGGCGTGACCCGTGGCTATCCCGGCATCGAGGGCGCGGGCGATCGGGAGCTCGTCATGCTCGTGCCCCTCGGCGAGAACGCCTTCCTCTCGACCCTCGAGACCTCTCTCGACGAGGAGGTCGATCGATGACCGGGACGAAGCAGTTCGGGCGCACCGAGCTCCCCGAGGAACAGCAGCAGGCCACGCGCAAGGCCGTGCGCTGGGAGATCATCACGATCGTCTACACCTCGATCACGATCACCGTGATCGCTCTGGTCGTGGGCGAGTCCCAGGCCATGCGCACGGCGTGGATCGAGGACATGCTGTCGCTCATCCCGCAGTTCGCATTCCTCTTCGCGCTCCTGTTCGTGCGGCGGCGCCCCACCCGGAAGCACCCCTACGGCCTCCACCGCGCGATGGGCGTCGGCCACCTCGTCGCCGGTGTCGCGCTCCTCGCGGTCGGCCTGAACCTCGCTGTCGAGGCCGTCGCCGGCCTCATCCGCGGGGAGCATCCGACCATCGGCACGGTGCAGGTGTTCGGCCAGACGATCTGGCTCGGCTGGCTGATGGTAGCCGTCATGGCCGTCGTGATCGTCGGGCCGGTGTTCTTCTACGGTCCGGCCAAGGCCAAGCTCGCCCCCGTCCTGCACAACAAGCTGCTCTACGCCGACGCCGACATGGCGAAGGCGGACTGGCAGACGACGGTCGCCTCCATCGTCGGCGTGCTGGGCGTGGGCGCCGGCGTCTGGTGGCTCGACGGTGCCGCGGCGCTCTTCATCTCGCTCGGCATCGTCGGGGACGGCTTCCGCAACACGAAGACCGCGATCGTCGACCTCATGGACCAGCGGGCCCGAACCTTCGACAGCGCGGAGCCGCATCCGCTGGCCCGCGATGTCGTCTCTTACCTGCGCAGCCGCCCCTGGGTGGATCAGGCTGCCGTGCGCATGCGGGATCAGGGCCAGGTGTTCCACATCGAGGCGTTCGTCGTGCCGCATCACCGTGGCGTCCGCACGGCCGATCTGACCGCCGCGTCCGAGGGGATCGCCGACCTGGACTGGAAGGTGCAGGACGTGGTGATCGTCCCGGTCGAGAAGCTGCCGGACGAAGCGGACCCCGGTCGATGAGCAGCTCCGACGAGGCACTGTTCCCCGGCTTCACGACCACGCGGATCCGGACTGCGGAGGCGGACATCCTCGTGCGCCACGGCGGCTCGGGGCCGCCCGAGACATCCGCACCGTCGCCGAGCGACTCGGCCATGAGCGCTTCCGCCTGGGTGGCACTGGTTCTTCTTCGCCCAGCCGGACGTCCCGGAGCGCGTCATCGGCGCGGACCCGGAGGCGCCGGAGGCCCTCGCCGCTGCTCTCACAGGTTTCTTCGGAGCCACCCGCCCCTCGCGGACGTAGGCTGGACGCATGACCAACCCCGCCTCCGACACCATCACGATGTTCGGCGCCGACTGGTGCCGCGACTGCATCCGCACGAAGAAGCAGCTCGACGAGCTCGGCGTCGCGTACACCTACGTCGACCTGGTCGCCGACCCCGATGCCGCGGACATCGCGAAGGACATCTCCGGCCGCACGAACATCCCCGTGGTCGTCTACCCCGACGCCTCGCACCACGTCGAGCCGTCGAACGCCGACGTGGAGTCGAAGCTGCGCGAGCTCTCGCTCATCTGATCGTCCTCGCACTCGGCGGATCTCCGCGCGGACGCCTAAGCTGAAAGCCCGTTCGAAGGAGACGCCGATGACTTCTGCGCCCACGACAGCGCCTGCCACCCCCGCCCTCGGCGAGGGCGAGGCGGAACGTCTCGACGCCGCCGTCGCCGACCTGCAGACGGGGACGGCGGTGTGGACCGCGCTCACCGTGGCGCAGCGCGCGACATTGCTCCGGCAGGTGCGCACGAGCGTCGCCGCAACAGCCGAGGACTGGGCGACGATCGCCGCCGCCTCCAAGGGCCTGGACGCGCGGCATCCGCTCCGCGGCGAGGAGTGGCTGAGCGGTCCGTACAGCGTCCTCGGAGCACTGGACGCCTCGATCGCCACGCTCACCCGGATCGCGAACGGTGCGAATCCGCTCGACGGCATCCGGGTCGACCGCGCACCCGGCGGCCGCGCGCGCGTGCATGCCTTCCCCCTCACCGGCCTCGACCGGTTCCTGCTGTCCGGCTTCACCGGCGAGGTCTGGCTCGAACCGGGGACCACTCCGAACACCGCCCGCGCGAAGGCCGGTCTGGCGCAGCGCACGCCGACGGTGTCCGGAGGCGTCGGACTCGTGCTCGGCGCCGGGAACGTGACCTCCATCCCCGTGCTGGACGTGCTGTACGAACTCCTCGCCCACAACCGCACCGCCCTGCTGAAGGTGAACCCCACGCAGGATGCCCTGGTCCCCGTCTACAAGCGCGCGCTCGCCCCGCTCATCGAGCCGGGACTGCTGCGGATCGTGCGCGGGGGCCCCGCCGCCGGCGCCTACCTCACCCAGCACCCCGGCATCGCCCACGTGCACATCACCGGCTCGGCGGCGACCTTCGACACCATCGTCTGGGGACCGTCGACCGGCGAGGGGGCAGCCGCGACGAAGCGTCGCCGTCGCGAGAACCGCCCGCTGCTGAAGAAGCCCATCACGGCGGAGCTCGGCGGGGTCTCCCCCATCATCGTCGTGCCGGGGAAGTGGACGGCCGCCGACCTCACGTATCAGGCCGAGCACATCGCGACCATGCGCCTGCAGAACAGCGGTCACAACTGCATCGCGGGGCAGGTCGTCATCCTCTCCGCCGACTGGGACCAGGCCGACGACTTCCGCGCCGCGCTGCGCCGCGCCTACGCCACCGCTCCGGAGCGCCCCATCTGGTACCCCGGTGCCCCCTCCCGCATGCAGACCGCTGCGGACGACTACCCGGACGCCCTCGTGCTCGGCGACCGGCTCCTCGTCGAGATCGGTGCCGACGACGACCCCTCAGCCCTGGAGAACACGGAGTACTTCGCCCCGGTCCTCGGCGTGGTGACCCTGCCAGGGACGGGCCAGGAGTTCCTCGATGCCGCGGTCGCCCACGCGAACGAGAAGCTGCAGGGCACGCTCGGCGCGAACCTGCTCATCGACCCGGCGACCGAGAAGGCGCTCGGCAGCGGGTTCGAGCGCGCACTCACCGCCCTGCACTACGGCTCGATCGCGATCAACGGCTGGACCGCCTTCGGATTCATCACACCGACGCTCACCTGGGGCGCGTTCCCCGGGGGCACGATCGACGACGTCGGCAGCGGCATCGGCATCGTCCACAACGCCCTGCTCCTGGACCAGGTGGAGCGCTCCGTGCTGCGTGGCCCCTTCCGGCCGTTCCCGCGCTCGCTTCCCGTCGCGAACGGCGGAGGGCGGATGACCATCCTCCCGAAACCGCCGTGGTTCGCCTCCTCCCGCACCGGTGCCGCCGTGAGCGAGGGTCTCACCCGGCATCGTGCGGACGGCGGCGCCCTCGGCCTCGTGAAGACCCTGATGCGCGCGCTCCGCGCCTGAGGGGGGGGAACGCGTCAGTCCTCGGGGCGGAACCGATCGGTCGCGGCGCGGAGAGCCGCGCGGATACCGGGTTCGGCGGCGGAATGCCCCGCGTCGTCGACCACCTGGAAGTCGGCTTCCGGCCAGGCACGGTGCAGGTCCCACGCCGTCATCATCGGGGTGACCACGTCGTGGCGGCCCTGCACGATCACGGCCGGGATGTGCCGGATGGCGTCGATCCCCGCGAGCAACTGCCCTTCGGCCCACCAGCCGCGGTGCACGAAGAAGTGGTTCTCGATGCGTGCGAAAGCGACGGCCCGGCGGGGATCGGCCATCGCCGCGATCTGCTCCGGGTCGGGGCGCAGCGTGATGGTCGCCGCCTCCCACGCCGCCCACGCGAGGGCCGCCGGTTCATGGACCGCCGGGTCCGGGTCGAACAGCCGCCGGTGGTACGCCTCAATCATCCGGGAGCGCTCCAGGACCGGGATCGGCGCGATGAAGTCCTCCCACAGGTCCGGGAAGAGCGCCGCCGCCCCGCCCTCGTAGAACCACTCGAGCTCGGCGCGACGGAGCGTGAAGATCCCGCGCAGGATCAGCTCGGAGACCACGTCGGGGTGGGCCTGGGCGTAGGCGAGCGCGAGGGCGCTGCCCCAGGACCCGCCGAACACCTGCCACGTCTCGATGCCGAGATTCTTGCGCAGCAGCTCGAGGTCGGCGATGAGGTGCGCGGTGGTGATGTGCCGGAGATCGGCCTCCGGCTCCGCGGCGGACGGCGTGCTCCGACCGCATCCGCGCTGATCGAGAAGGATGATCCGGTAGGCATCGGGGTCGAAGAACTGCCGCTGCCACGGCGAGGTGCCGCTGCCGGGGCCGCCATGGAGGAACACGACGGGCTTGCCGTCGGGGTTGCCGCTGATCTCCCAGGCCACGCGGTGCCCGTCGCCGACGAGCAGCACTCCGGTCTCGTGCGGCTCGATGGGCGGATACAGCCCCTCGGTGTTCGTCATGTTCGGTCCCCCAACCGGTCGTGCGGTCCTGCCGAGTCCACGTTATCTGACAACGGCGAGAGCGCCGGGTCTACGGGTCGAGCTGATCGGCGGGGAGGGTGAACACCTGCCCGCACGCATCGAGCCCGTTCTGGTAGCCCTCCGCGAACCAGCGCTGACGCTGCTCGCTGGAGCCGTGGGTCCAGGTCTCCGGGTTCACCTGTCCGGACTGCTCCTGGATGTGATCGTCGCCGACGGTCGACGCCGCGTTCAGGGCGTCGCGGATCTGCTCCTCCGTCGGCTTCTCGAGGTACGGGTCGCCGTCGGCGTCGGTCTGCTCGGTCGCGCGGCCGAGCCAGCCGCCGGAATAGCAGTCGGCCTGCAGCTCCATGCGCACGCCGTTGCTGCCGGGACCCGTCCCGTTGTTCGGGTACTTCTCCATGGTCCCGAGGAGGTTCTGGATGTGGTGACCCCACTCGTGCCCGACGATGTAGAGCTGCGCGAGGTTCCCCGCCGAGGCCCCGAACTGCTCCTGCATGAGCTGGAAGAACGTGGGGTCGATGTAGACGGTCTCCTCCGGCGGGCAGTAGAACGGGCCGACCGCGTTGGAGGCGGTGCCGCACTGCGTGGAGGTCGCTCCATCGACGACGATGAGCTGCGGAGCCTGGTAGCCCTCCACGTTGTCCTCCCAGAAGGCGTCGAGCGCGACCTGCGCCCCCGCCATGCGGCAGTCGACGTTCGCGTTCGCGTCCGCGCCGCTGTCGCAGTTCTGGATGGCCGAACCGCCGGCGGGCTCGCTCCCGCCCCCGGGCGCGCCCCCGACGAGTCCGCTCAGGTCGATGCCCAGCAGGGGGCCGGCGATGAGGGCGAGGAGGGCGAGCACGCCGACGCCGGAGCCGCCCGCGATCGCCGCCGTGCGTCCGCGGCGGCGCGTGGTGTTGCGGGAGAGGTCGGCGTCGGGATTGAACGTCATGCGTCGAGGGTACTCCGCGCGCCGACACCGCGACGGACGTAGGCTCGTGACATGGCCACCACGATCACCATCACCGGCGCGGGCGGACAGATCGGCTACGCGCTCCTCTTCCGCATCGCCGCCGGCGACATGCTCGGTCCGGATGAGAAGGTACGGCTGCGGCTGCTGGAGATCCCGCAGGGGCTCGGCGCGGCGGAAGGTGCGGCGCTCGAACTGCAGGACGGCGCTTTCGACCTGCTCGAGCACGTGGAGGTGACCGACGACGCCGCGGTTGGCTTCGACGGCTGCGACCTCGCCCTGCTCGTGGGCGCGCGCCCCCGCGGTCCCGGCATGGAGCGCGGCGACCTGCTCGCAGCGAACGGCGGCATCTTCGGGCCGCAGGGCGCCGCCATCGCCGCGAACGCCGCCCCCGGCGTCCGCGTGACCGTGGTGGGCAACCCCGCCAACACGAACGCCCTGATCGCCTCGGCGGCCGCCGACGGCGTCCCCGCCGACCGTTTCACCGCCCTCACGCGGTTGGACGAGAACCGGGCACGGGCCCAGCTCGCCCAGACGCTCGGCGCCCCCGTGCACACGGTGCGACGGGTGCCCATCTGGGGCAACCACTCGGCCACGCAGTTCCCCGACGTGTCGCATGCGACCGTCGGCGGGAAGCCCGTGCAGGAGGCCCTGGAACAGATCGTCGGCGACGTCCCGGCGTGGCTGGAGCAGACGTTCATCCCCCGGGTCGCCAAGCGCGGGGCCGAGATCATCGAGGTCCGCGGGTCGTCCTCCGTCGCCTCCGCGGCGAGCGCGACGATCGACCATGTGCGCGACTGGGTCCGCGGGACCGACGACTGGACCTCCGCGGCCGTCGTCTCGCGCGGAGAATACGGCGTTCCGGAGGGCCTCGTCTCCTCGTTCCCCGTGCAGTCCGTCGACGGCGAGTGGCGCATCGTGGAGGGCCTCGAGATCGACGACTGGGCCCGCGAGCGCATCGACACCTCGGTCGCGGAGCTCTTGGAGGAGCGGGAGGCGGTCCGCGCCCTCGAACTGCTCTGATCCGGTCGCCGCGGGGCGCCTCGGCAGGGCAGAATAGAGGGCGGAGGTGCGGGATGAGCGACACGATGGACCCGGCGGGCACGACGCCGTCTCTCGACGATGCGCTGACGAGCCCGCTCCATCTCCCGCACGACGCGGCGACGTGCCCGAAGTGCTTCACGGAGCTGCAGCAGAACCGCAACTTCTGGACCGCGCGCCCCGCGGGCTCCCGCCTGGTCGGCCTCGTCGTCTCTCGTGAGGGCATGCCGTCGGTCGTCGAGCAGCGCGCCGACCTCACCCGTTTCGGTGTGCCCATCGAGGGCTTCCGGCACCCGGCGCCGGACATCCTGGAGAGCTGGAACGACCGCCTCGCGCGGCTCATCTCGACGCTCCGGACCGGAGACGTGGTCGTCGTGGCGAACATCCGGGCCCTGGGGCTCGACGCCGAAGAGGGCGCGCGCACGGTCGCCGAGCTCCGGCGCCACGGGATCATCGTGAAGGTGCTCGGCCACGAGGCGCGTCATCTCGCCGACGCCGCCGGCGCCCGCTGAGCCACCGGTATACAGCGTCGCGGTTCTCTTCACCGTCGTCCTCCTCCTCGTTAGCCTGAATCCGGGGCGGGGGTCTCCGGGGGAACAGTGCGCAACGGTCTTCACATCGACGTCAGTGGCATGCGCGGAGTGGCGCGCTCGCTCCATGACATCTCGCACGGCAAAGCCCGTCTCGATGGCGGGTTCGACCTCACGGAAGCGCTCAGCGACCTGGTCTCTTCCGGTGCGGAGATGTTCGTGTCTACGTGGTTCGAAGCGCATGGCGTTCTCACGCTCACCGGTCGAAGCCTGGCGAGCGGAGTGGACGACACGTGCGACAGGGCGAAGCAGTGGACGGACACGCAGGCGTCGGACCTCGCGGACGCGAGATCGGCCGTGTCCGCCATTCTCCGCGACCTCGACGACATCTGGACCGGGGAGAGCGCCGACGCGTTCCGCGCCCGCATCCTCGAGTTCCACGACAGTCTGGAGGCCTCCGAGGAGGCGATGCGGATCGCCGGTAAAGGGATCCTCGCCTACGCTGATGCGGTGGCCGAGATCGCTCGCCGAGCCGCACCTTTGAAGCACCGCCTCGAAGCTGCCGAGCTCATCCTCAACGGTGTCCACAGCGAGGCCCTCTTCGGCACAGACCCCGAGGGACTCGCGCGGCGGTTCGATGCCGAACACCAGGCGACGATCGACGCACAGGACGCAGCCGACGAGCTCGCCCGCCTCGCCGATGAGCGGAGGGAAGCTGACCGGATACTTGCGGGCCTGCTCGCCCGAACCGCGGCGGAAGCCTGGGGAGGCCTCGGCTGCACTGCCACCCCATCCGACAGGAGCCCACGGGAACTCGCTAACAGGAGGGTAAGCGAACTGCTCGACGACTTCTTCAGTGGCCGTGACGGTGCACGCGGGGTCGTCCTCGGACCCGACGATCCCTTCGTCACCGCCCTGATGCACAGCAACCACATCAACGGTGCTCGCGTGCGCGTACTCGATGCGCTCCGCGGTGCGAGATTAGTCGAGGGCGGGAACCCCCTCTTCTACGACCGGGTCATCAGCGACAACCCCTCGGTTCTCGTTCAGGACGGTTTCAACGTCATCACGAGCGGGATTCCCAGCTCCCTACTCGGAGGCCAAAACCTGCCCGAGTCCTTTCTCGGCTCATATGAGCTGGAGGTGCACGCCGGAGAGTCCCAGCCAGACGGAGGCGTGGCAGTGACTTACATCATCAACAACGACACGACCATCGACTCCGCAACGCGCATCCCCGGCACAGGTGGCGCCCACGTGCCCCTCGTGGAGGCTGCCATGACATCGGCCTACGCTAGCAACGGAGAGTTCGCCCCCCAGTATCAGACCATCGTCTGGACCGAAACGGTGTACCCATGACATTCATCCTCCGCGCCCGCTCAGCAATCGCGGCGGTTGCTCTTGTCCTTGCCACGATACTCACCCTCGTCAGTTGCGCTCCTGCCCCCGCCGTCACCTCTCCCATCGGCCTCTGGGAAGCGGTCGGCGACGACAACGGCACCCTCACGATCAACCGCGACGGCACATTCACCATGACCGACACCTCGTTCAACCCCCTCCAGCACCGAGACACGCAAGACGACTTCCGCGGCTCCGGTGTCTGGGAAACCTTCTCGGACGACCCCCCGCTTGTCCTACGGTTCGACGAGGCCACGAACGACGGCTTCCCCGTCGACCCCGCAGACCTACAAGTCGATTTCACCTCCGGAACAATTCGGTTCGAGGACCCGGAACAGACCGCGAGCATCGAGTTCCGCCTCACGGATTGACACCTTATGACTCAACGTCGAGGCTCAACCGCGTTCGCCGCACCATCAGCCGTACTCGCCCTCTTCGTGATGCTCGGCCTCACCGGCTGCACCCACGCCCCACACATCACCTCTCCCATCGGCCTCTGGGAAGCGGTCGGCGACGACAACGGCACGCTCACGATCAACCGCGACGGCACATTCACGATGACCGATGCCTCCTTCAACCCCCTCCAGTACCGAGACACGCAAAGCGACTTCCGCGGCTCCGGTGCCTGGCGCCTCTCCAGCGACGGTGAAGAGGTCATCTTGCGCTTCCTCGAAGCAACAAACGCTGGATTCGTTGTCGAACCCAGCGCACGTCGTCCGAACTTCACCTCCGGCACGATCCGGTTCGAGGACCCGGAACAGACCGCGAGCATCGAGTTCCGCCTTACGGATTGACGCTCTGGCGACGACCCCCGGGGATCACACCGTCGAACCCTCGCGTGTACGGAAAGGTCTTCCTAGAACTCCCCGGACCGCAGACGGGCGAGCGTGCCCGCGCCGATCTCGGCACGGGCGTCGGGATGGTTCGCGTAGAAGGTGACGAGCTCGGCCAGGAGCACTGGGTCGCTGGCAAGGTCGGCCGCCGCCCACGAGGACGGCGGCGCGGTCGCCGTCCGCAGCACCACGCGGTTGCTCTCCAGAGCGGCCCCGACGACCTCGTCCCATTCCACGGCCGCGTTGTTGCGCGGGATCCGGAGCTGCAACCCGTCCGGGCGCAGCGTCAGGCGATGGGCGGAGGGAGCCCGGAACCACGACCTGATGCCGGCGACCGTCATGATCAGCGCGACCACGGGAAGGAGGAGCAGGGTGAGGAGCGGCAGTCGATCTGCGGGCACTGTGAAGATGCTCCATGCCCACGCCGCGAGAAGCAGGGCTCCCACGGGCGCGAGGGCGCGCAACGGCCAGACGATCCCCGCGGCGGCGCCGAACGCGATCGCCGGACCGTCGACGACCGGCCGGACGACTCGGACCCGGGAGACACGGGCGTGCGCCACCATCAGCCAGACGCCCACGGCGACGGCCGCGAGCACGCCGATCGCCAAGGCCTTCATCGCCGGAGCCGGATCGGCGAACAGGATCAGGCTGAACAGCAGGACCACGATGGCGAACACGACGCCGAACACGGTGAGCGCCGTGGTCGCGCGCTGCTGCCCCTGCCACCCCGGATGACCCGGTACCCAGATCGTCTCCGGAGACGTCGACTGCTGCTGACCTGTCACCCGAACAGTCCCTTCCACGCCTTGCCGATGTTGTGCCCGGCGTCGCCCACGAAGTCGGTCGTGTTCTCCCAGGCGTCCTCCGCGAAGTCCGTCGTGGCGTCCCATGCATCTGCCATGCCGGCGTCGATCGACTCCCGGACGTCCTGCGGGACCCAGTTCTCGTACGCCCACACCGCACCGGCACCGACCGCCACCGCGGCCCCGCCGACGACCACCGCCGTACCCCAGACGGGGAGCGTGACGACACCGGCCGCCGCGAGCGCGGCGACCCCGGCGGCCGCAGCCGCGCCACCCGCCGCACCGCCGATGATCTCCACCGCGGTGGACGAGGGGTCGTCGCCCGACGACATCGCCGAGCCCAGGTTCCAGGCGTCGACGCCCCAGCCGATGAACGGCACCGCCCGACTCGCGCGTGAGAGTCCGCGGGCCAGATCCTCGGCCTCGTCCGCCGCCCACCGCATGCCGGTGGGGTTGGCGGCCTCGGCAGCGGCCTTGACGGCAGGGTTGCCGGAGCGCAGCTCGCGAACGAAGTCCGATGCTCCGAGACGCAGATCTTCCGCGTGGGAGGTGAGCTCGGCCGCCGTCTCCGCCCACGCCAGGCCCTGGCCCTCGAGGTAGATCTTCGGGACCTCGCCGCTCGCCTCCCGCAGACCGGACAGGATCTTGTCCGCCGTGGACTGGCTCGGCATGGTCCCGAGGAAGCCGTCGAGGTTCTCGCTGATCCAGACCTCGAGCTCGCCCCACCAGGAGCCGACGTCGGCGGCGATCTCGTTGTACAGCTCGATCCGGTCGAGGTGTTCCTGCCATTCGTCCCAGTAGGGGTCGTCCCGCGAGGTGGGGCACACCGGGATCAGGGACACCGGCCGGCCGATGATCATGCCGTTGACCGGGAGCCCCGCCGCCCGCGCATTGTCGCGGTGCGTCGCGAAGTCCTCCTTCATGCGCCGCAGCTGCCCGGCATACGACCGGAGCTTCTCGGCGGCGTCCCGGGCGAGGTCCTTGATCTCCTTCGCGGCGTCGGTCGTGCGCGAGAGGATCGTGACGTAGTCGTCCGCCGACTCGCCGTACCAGTGCCCGCGCACGCCGGTGGGGATGAAGGTCGTGACGTTGGAGGAGACGTCTGCGGCGTCCTTCAGGTCGGGGTCGAGCCAGTCCGCGGCCGCCTGCACCTGGTCGGCGTCGCCGTACGTGGTCGTGTCGATCGTCATCAGAGGTCCTCGACGATGGCCGCGACCGGGTCGAGCTGGTCGATCACGTCCTGCTCGTTCGTCTCCGCGTCGTCGGCGATGGCGCGAACGATCTCCCCCAGGGTGCCGTTGATCCGGTAGAGGGCATCGACGCCCTCCCCCACCCGCTGCATGATGGCGGCGACCGTGTCGGAGGCGAGTCCGCCGTCGACGGCCGTCGGAATGCCGGAGAGCTTCGTCTCGATGAGCTCGACCGCCTCCTCGTGCATGTCCGCATGGACGGCCATCACCTCCGGGTCCATCGCGATGCGGCTCATGCGATGGCTCCGTTCCGGCGGTAGGACGCGGGCACGTCGAGGTCGAAGATCACGACGTCGTAGGGCTGCGCCTCCTTGATCTGACCGAGGTCCTCGGTGCGCACCAGGACCCAGGGCTGCCGCTCGCCGGCGAGGTCCAGGAGCCGGTCGAGGGCGGTATAGGCGAGCAGTGCGCGCCGCCCGTCCTTCAGCTCCCGGATCTCGACGAGCTGCTCCTCCGGCGTCGACGTCACGCTCAGGGGCAGGTACAGCACGGGTGGGACCATCGGCGCTGCGGCCGGCATCGGTTCGAAGGTCATCTCGGTCTCTCCTCGATTGTCACTCGTAGCTCGGCGGCACCCACAGCAGCTGCGCGGAGACGAGGCCCCGATCGCGGCTGACGATCTGCGCACGGCCGGGGATCGCGGGAACGGCCTTCACCTTGCCGATGAGCTGGCCCTCCTCGGGGCTGCCCGAGAGCAGGATGCCGGTCGCGCCCAGGTCGGTCATGCGCTGGATGATCGGATCGTACGCGGCGCGGCTCGCCCCGCCGGTGCGGCGGGTGAGGATCACGTGGAGACCGAGATCGGCCGCCTGCGCGAGCAGCGGCGCGAGGACCGCGACCGGGTTGCCCTGCGAGGTCGCCACGAGGTCGTAGTCGTCGATGAGGACGAACCCTTCCGCGCCCTTCCACCACGACCGGCTGCGGAGCTGGTCGGGCGTGACGTCCGGTCCGGGGATGCGGCTCCGGAAGAACTGCGCGAGCTCGCTCATCCCGCCCTCGGTCATCTCGTGCGAGGTGAGGTACGCGCCGAGGTACTCCTGCGGGATCTCGCCCAGCAGGGCACGACGGTAGTCGACGACGAAGATCTTGGCCTCGGTCGGCCCGTACAGGCGCGTGATCTCGTGCACGACGCCGCGGAGCATGGACGACTTGCCGGAGTCCGCGTCGCCGTACAGGTACAGCAGCGGTTCGGCGACCGGATCGATCGAGAACGGGGCGAGGTTCGCCTCGTCGATGCCCAGCAGCAGTTCGCGGGGCTCCGTGCCGTCCGGCGACTGCGCGGCCGCCACGGCGCGCAGGTCGGCATGGCTGATGCGCGAGGGCAGCAGCCGCAGCTTGGGCCCTGCCGGTCCGTGCCACGCCGCCGCGACGCGAGCCACGAGGTCGTCGATCCCGTCGGCGAGGCTCGACGCGTCGTCCACCCCATCGACGCGGGGCAGCGCCGTGAGCATCTGCAAGCCGCGGTCGTTGAGGCCGCGGCCAGGGATAGCCGTGACGTTCTCCGCGGCTTTGCGGTTGACCTCGGAGTCGGTCGGGTCGCCCAGGCGCAGCTCGATGCGGGTGCCGATGAGGTCTTTGATGTTCGCCCGGATCTCCATCCACCGCGCCGCGGTGATGACCACGTGGACGCCGTAGGTGAGACCGCGCGCGGCGATCGCCTGGATCTGCGGCTCGAGCATCTCGAACTCGGCGCGCAGCGTGCCCCAGCCGTCGACGATGAGGAAGATGTCGCCGTAGCCGTCGTCGGTGAGGCCCTGCGCGCGGCGCTGGCGATACGCGTCGATCGAGTCGATGCCGTGCTGCCGGAAGTACACCTCGCGGGCGTTCAGCAGGCTGGTGACCTCGGCCACCGTGCGGCGGACCACGTCCGGCTCGGAGCGGGTCGCGACGCCGCTGATGTGCGTGAAGTCCTGCAGGCCGGTGAAACTGCCGCCGCCGAAGTCGATGACGAAGAACTGCACCTCCTGGGGCGTGTGCGTGAGAGCCAGGGCGGCCACCGTCGTCCGCGCGAGCGTGCTCTTGCCGCTCAGCGGCGCGCCGACGATCGCCATGTGGCCGGCCGCGCCGCCGAGGGAGACCGCGAGGTTCTCGCGGCGCTGCTCCAGCGGCACGTCGACGATGCCGAGCGGGACCGTGAGCGCTCCCGCCTTCCGCCAGCGCGGGGAGACGAGACCGAGCGACGGGTCCTCGACGAGGTCGCCGAAGAGCTGGTCGAGGGTGGCCGGTGTCACCAGCGGCGGCAGCCACACCTGATGCGCCGCGGGGCCGCGTCCCTTCATGGACTCGACCGCGATCTCGAAGGTGTTGCGCTTCTCCTCCGGCTCGGCGTCGACCACGACCTCCGGCTCGTCCACCGGCGCCTCCGCCCGCCACACCGGCGCGGCGGTGAACAGCTCGACCGCGGTCGAACCCGTGCTCTGGCCGGAGCCGGACGAGGCCCGACGACGACGACGCGGCGGTGGTCCGGACACGTACGCGGCGCGGAACTGGGTCATCGTCTCGGTGTCGGACTTCAGGATGCCGGCGCCCGGCTGCGTGGGCAGGTGATAGGCGTCCGGCACGCCGAGGACCGTGCGGGACTCGGCCGCCGAGAACGTCCGAAGACCGATGCGGTAGGAGAGGTGCGTGTCGAGGCCGCGCAGCTTGCCCTCCTCCAGCCGCTGGGAGGACAGCAGCAGGTGCACCTGCAGCGAGCGGCCGAGCCGGCCGATGTTGACGAACGTGTCGACGAACTCCGGCTTGGCCGAAAGGAGCTCGGAGAACTCGTCGGCGACGATGAGCAGGGCGGGCAGCGGCGCCAGGTCGGTGCGTCCGCCGCGACGCGCCTTCTCGTAGTCGGCCACGTTCGCGAACGGACCGGTGGCCCGCAGCAGCTCCTGTCGGCGCACCATCTCGCCCTGGAGCGCGTCCTGCATGCGGTCGACGAGGGAGATCTCCTCGCCGAGGTTCGTGATGATGGCCGAGACGTGCGGCATGTCGGCCATGCCGGCGAACGTCGCGCCACCCTTGAAGTCGACGAGCACGAAGTTGAGCTGCTCCGGCGAGTGGGTCATCGCGAGCGCGAGCACGAGTGTGCGGAGCACCTCCGACTTCCCCGAGCCGGTGGCACCGATGATGAGGCCGTGCGGGCCCATACCCTGCTGCGCCGATTCCTTGATGTCGAGGATGAGCGGGCTGCCGTCCTCGGTCTGGCCGATCGGCACGCGGAGCCGGTCGCGCTCCAGTCGCGGTGCCCACGCGGCGTCGAGGTCGAGGTCGCGCACATCGGGAAGACCGAGGAGCTCGACGAGCTCGGCCTGGCCGGTCGCGCTCTTCTTGCTCGCGATCGCGGTGCCGCCCGAGTACAGGGCGATGAGCCGACGGGCGGTCGCCTCCGCCTCGACGATGGTGATCGCATCGGCCTCGAACGGCCGTGCGGGCACCTGCAGGCTGACGAGCTCGGCGCGCGTGCCGGCACCACCGGTCTCGAACGCGATGCGCAGGGCGTTCGGGTCGTCGAGATCGCCCCACCGAGCGGGCAGGTCGATCACGGTCACACCCTGGACGCCGTCGCCGGTGACGAGCGCGTCGTTGAACGACGTCGTGGCGCCGTCCGTGACGATGACGATGTGCGGCGTCTTCGGTCCGGAGCCGTCGCGGGCGAAGCGCGAGCGCTCGCGCACCTCGCGCGGCAGCATGTCCTCGAGCTCGGACAGCTGCGAACCGATCATGCGGGCGGCACCGAGGCCGTCGCGGACGGTGCGCGAGTGCGTGTGCGGCAGCCACTTCGCCCACTCCCACTGCGGGAGCACGCCGGCGTCCGCGGCGATGACGATCTGCAGCACGTCCGGGTCGTGCATGGTGGCCGCGTGCAGCAGCATGGCCCTGGCCAGCGCCCTGGTCTCGTCCTCATCACCGGTGATCTCGATCCGGGCGTAGTCGCGGAGGGTGACCCCGAGCGGGAGGTTCTTCTGGACCTCGTGCGTCAGCATGAAGCGGTGCGCGGCCGAGGCGGCGACCGGGTCGAGCTGCGCCAGCGGCGGGAGCTCTGGGGCTTCGAGCGTGACGCACAGCGGCTGATCGGTGACGCCCACCCGGACCGACAGGAAGTCGGGGTCGTTCACGCCGCGCTCCCAGACGCGGGTGCGCTCCTCCGCGAGGTACGGCAGGGTCGACGGCGCCGGCAGGTGCCAGTTCGCGGAGCGGCGCTGCTGGCGGGCGGCGACGCGGACGGTCTGCCGCAGCTCGGTGAGGTACGCCAGGTACTCGCGGCGGGCACCGAGCGTGGCCGCCTGCCGCTGGGAGCGTTGCCGCCAGCCGTTGACGGCGACGAAGCCGAGCGAGGACAGCAGGAACATGCCGCCTGTGAGCAGACCCGTGACGGACTGGTTCGACATGGTGACCATGACGATCGCGCCGACGCTGCCGAGCATCGGCAGCAGCGACCCGAGGATCCCGATGCCGCCGTCGTTCGGCTGCAGCTCCGGCGGGGCCTGGACCGGGAGCCTCCCGGAGGGGACGCGGGGCGGGGCGAGACGGGGTCCTGTCATGCTCTCTCTCCGGCGCTGCTGTCTGTACCTAGCAGGAGGCTGATGGTGAAGCTGCGGTTGCCCATGCGGACACGGTCGGCGTCGTCGAGCAGCACGCGCTCGCCGGCGACCAGCTCGGTCGTCTGGCCGTCGTCGCTGCGGACGTCGGAGCCGTTCGTGGAACCGAAGTCGGTCACCCAGGTGCGGCCGCGGGAGTGCTCGATGCGCAGATGGGTCTTCGAGACCGACGCGTCGGGGTCGGTGACGATGATGAGACGGTCGTCGTGGGCGCTGGCGACGGGGCCGCGCCCGAGGTTCGCGGCCACGGGGAGGGCGAGCTGCACCCGCTGGCCGGTGTCGAAGATGAGCAGCAGCGCCCCGGTCTCCGGCGCGGGAGCCTCGGCACCCGTCTGCGGCGCCGGGGCGGGGGCGACGGTGAAGAGCGGCCGATCCGATCCGGGTGTCGCCGGTTCCGGGGTCTCGGTGCGGCGGGAGGCCGCGCGGGCGTCGGTGGGCTGGGAGTCCTCGTCCACGACGGACGGCGACGCCACCAGCGGCACGACCTGCGGCGGAGCGAGCGGAGCGGCCTCCACCGCGGCGGGAGTCGGCGGAGCCTCGACGGCCGCCTTGGCGGGCACGGCGACCACGACGGTGCCGGCGACGCGGTCGGCCCAGGACTGCCGTCTGCCGCCGCGTTCCCAGGCGCTGGAGGCGACGACCACCCAGCTGCCGACGGCCACGAGGAAGCCGGCGCCGGTGATGATGCCGCGGACGAACTGGCGCCCGATCCCCGGCGACCACGGCCGGTCGGCGCGGGCGCTGCGCAGGCGCAGCACCGCGTTGCCGAGAGTGAGGCCGGTCCGGGCTTCCAGCACCCAGAGGAACAGGGCGAGCTCGAAGACGGTGAGGCCGGCGAGCAGCACGCTCTGCGTCAACACGAGGACGAGGGCGGAGGCGAGGAACACGGCGGCCGCGTCGAGCGTGAAGGCCGCGATCCGCTGGATGGTGCCGGCGGGGGCTCCGCGGAAGGCGGGGCCGAGTCCCTCGGCAGGGCGAGGGAGTGTACGTCGCGACGAGGCGATCGGCGTGGGCGGCGCGGGCGTCTGGCGCAGCGGCGTGCCGTCGACGCCCGGGGGCGCCGCGATCAGGGCGGGCGGCAGCGCGGGGATCTCCCCTGGACGGTCTCCGCCGGGCGCCATCGGCGGGATCGGACCCCCGCTCGGCGAGGACTGTGATGGGCCGTTCCCGCTCATCCGGCCATCATTCCACGAACCAGGGAGAGCGCATTCGCGTACAGCAGGGCCGACGGCAGGGCGAGCGCGACGGCGAGCCATTCGAACGCGTCTCCGACCCGCGACCACACCAGCGACTTCGCGCCCTTGGACACCGGGATGACGACGGCGACCGCCGCCAACCCGACGAGGAACAGCATGGCCGCTCCCAGCAGATGGAAGCCGCTCCCGAGGGCCGCCGCGATCTGGATGCCGGCGACGAGGCAGACCACCGCGGCCGCGGCACGGGGGAACCACCGGAGGAGGCGCGAGGTGGTGTGCCGCGGCGTGAGCAGCAGGGCGAGCGCGAGGCAGCAGAGCAGGGCGATCCCGCCGGAGACCACGAACGCGTCGTCGGGCCAGGGCCGCAGGAACGCGACCGGAGCCATCACCGCGGCCACGATGCTCAGCACGGCGGTGCCCGCGATGAGCCGTGCGGAGGATTCATCGACGACCGCGGTGATGCGCTCCGGACGCAGCAGCCCGACCGAGTCGGGGATGGCCCCGCGCACGGTCCACCGGCTGGTCATGAAGTGCTTGTAGTCGATGAAGTAGCCCTCGGGCAGGTTGACGAGGCTGCTCGGGAGGGCACGCAGGCCCAGTGGCACGAGGCCGAGCGAGAGGGCGGCGGCCTCCGCCTCCCCCCACCGCAGCAGCAGGGCGAGGCCCCAGACGGCGGCGAGGCCCACGAGCAGCACCGTCGCCGTCCCCGCCGCGGCGCGCATCGGCCGAGCCCTGGCCGTGACGGCGATGATCGCGGTGGTGATGCCGGCCGCGAGGAACCCGGTGGCAGTCGACAGGTGCGACGCGTCCTCCAGCCCGGCCGGGATGAGGAGCGCGCCGGCAGCGAACGACAGCAGCACGGGCGCGAGCACCCCGAGGATGCCGCGCACTCCCGCCGCGGAGTCGCGTCGCGCCCACGCGACGGCGCCACCGACCGCGCCCGCGGCGACGAGGAGGGCGACGAGCAGCCGGATCAGGGGGTCGACGGCGCCCTGGGCGAAGACCGCCACGAGCAGCATCCCGCTCACGGCCAGCAGCCACCACCGTGCGCCGTGGTCGACGCGCGTCGGGCCCGTCGCCTTCTCCACCGGGCGCGCCTGCGGAGCCAGAGCCGTGCGGTCGATGAGCGCGTAGAGGCCGCCGTCGACGAGGTCTTCGCACTCGGTGTCGCCGGGGATCTCGTATCCCCCGGGGCCGATCGTGACGAACCGGTCCGCGTCGGGGATCCCGCTCAGAGTGAGCGCGTCCTCCAGCGTCTCGTCGAGCGGCAGGGAGAGGTCGATGCGGCGGTCTTCGCTCTGGAGGACGATCCGACGCCGCTCTACGATCTCGACTGACACACCTGCACCCTATCCACTGCGCACGACTCTCGCTGCGGGGCACCGCCTCCGGCGTTCCCGGGGTTCACGATGCCCCCGCGTCGACCCTCGTACCGCGCCTTCTCGAACCGGAGCGGCGTCATTCAGTCGGTGGGTTCGTCGCGGGATCCGGCGCGAGCGCCCTTGGCGCGGGGGCCAGCTTCCTCGTCGTCCTCCAGCTTCGGCGCGATAGGACCACCGAGGCCCGAACGCTTCGCCTTCTCCTCCTCGTCGGCGCCACCGGCGCCGCCCATCATGCCCATGCCGGGTCGGCCACCGGCACCTGCCGCGCCGGAGGACCCGGTGCCCGAGGCACCCGCCCCGCCGACGCCGCCGGCACCGGCCATACCGCCAGGGCCTCCTGCTCCACCGACGCCGCCGACGCCGCCGACCGCGGAGTTTCCGAGCAGACCGCCACCGGCCTTGAGCCCAGCGCCTGCGCCCGGCCCCAAGCCGGCACCGCCGAGTCCGCCCATGCTGCCGAAGCCGGCGATCTTCGAGCTCGCCGCGATCGCCGCCGCACCGGCGCCACCGCCCACGATGCCGCCGAGGCCGCCGCCGCCCGCACCGCCGGGGACATAGCCCCCGGGACTGGTCGGGTATCCGCCGCCGCCGCCCGTGCCGCCAGGGCCGCCGGGAAGCAGACCACCGCCGGGAGAGTCGATCGAAGGATCCTTCCCGCCGGGAAGCCCGGGGCCCTCGCCACCCGGCACGACCGGGTCCCATCCGATCCCCGGTCCGCTCGGATTCGTCGGCGGAGTGGGGAAGGTGGGGTGCACGGGAGGGGTCGGAACGGGCGGCTGATAGGTGCCGATGCCGCCGCTGGGCGGCGGAGTACCGCCGACACCGGGGGCGGAGCCGGACGGCACGCCGCCGATTCCCGGGGAACCGATCCTTGGGGCATCGATCTCTGGGCCACCCGTGGGCCCGTCGTCGATCCTCTCGTCGGAGGACTCAACGAAGCCGACGCCCGAGAGCTCTTTGGACGCGGCGCTCAAATCCCTCGTGGGGCGGACCAGGGACCTTTCGACGGCCTCGACGATCTTCCGTGCCGCCTCCTCGCGCTGGTTCCCGAGGAAGTCTCCGATCACGTCCAAGGCCTTGTCGGCGGCGAGCGGTCCCAGCACGGGGTGGACCACGAAGGAAGCGCCCTTCGCTGCGTTGGCCCAGAACGGATCGACTGCGGCTGAGGGAAGTTCCGCTGAGGCCGCCGTGCGCCGTGCTTCGTTGCCCTCGCCGACGGCCGAATCGATCACGGTCACGATGTTCCGGATTCGGGTGAACTTCTCCCGGATCTCGTCGACAGCGGCCGTAGCGGCTTCCGCCGAGCTCCCCGTCCAGAATTCCGACTTTCGGGCCTTCGCGAGCGCACCGTCCAGCGACTCCAGCGCGTGGATCAGCGCCGACGTCTTCGGGATGATCGAATCCGACAGGGCTCGAATGCGATTCAGCTCCGCCTCGTACCCGCCGCTCTGCTTACCGGCCATGGTTGCCCCCTTGTTCCGTTGTCCGTCGACGTGATGATCGTGTCAAGACGATCGCGAGAGTGATGCCGCCCACGACCAGCACGGCAACGATGACACCGCCGATCACCCACGGCATCGCCGACACATCCGATGGTTGCTCAGCCCCGCCGGGCGCGGAAGAGGGTCGTGGACTCGCTGTCGCATTCTCCCGATCCTGTGCCGCCTTGACCTCGTTCACCATCGCGAGTGACGGGGAGGCGTTCGGATCATCAGTATCGAAGATCGGATTCTCATCCGGATACTTCGTCGGATCCACCGCCAGCATCCCGGTGAGAGACGCAGCGCCGTATCCCGTGCCGGAGTTCCACTCGGGGTCGTGTTCGCCCTTCGTGCCCGTGTTGTGAATCAGGCTCTGTATGAGCTGTCCCGCCGACGCTTCGGGGTACTTCTGCTTCACGACTGCCAGCATTCCCGCCACGATCGGCGTCGCGTACGACGTCCCGGACCCGAGCGACTGCGCCTCCCACGAATCCGACGCGCCCTGCAACAACAGACCGATACCCGGTCCTGCCGTGACGACGTAGTCGCTGACATTGGGCTTCCCGTACTGCCCGTTCTGGATCTTGCCGTCCTCGCCGAACGCCTGCACAGCGACCACACCGTTCAACGCGGCCGGCAACACGTCGATGCCATCGTCGTTGCCCATGCCGGCGACAACCACCACGTCGTTGGCGTACGCCTCCGCGATGCCCTTCGAAGCGTCGGTACCGAACGAGGAAATGGAGATGATGTCCGCCCCATCCGCCACCGCATCCGAGATCGCGTGATCCAGCCCTTCCCAACCGTCCTCGTCGAAACTGGTGCCGTCCTCCTGGAGACACTCGGCATCTTCGCCGCGTTCGTTCGCCACGCCGTCAAGGACTGGCGCGGTGTAGAACAGCAACTCCACCCCGGGCGCGACGCCCTTCACCGGGGCACCCCCGGGCGGCGCCTCCCCCGTTCCCACGATCATCGACGCCACTCTCGTCGCATGCGACGCGGCGACGTAATCGGTCGAGATCGCCGGATACGGCGCTCCTGAGGGATCCAGACAGTACGACGGCTCTCGCACTGTCACGTCGGCGCCGCGAAGACCGATCACGTCGGGGTTGATCTGACTGTCGATCACGGCCACCTTCACCCCGGATCCGTCGAAACCCGCATCGTGAGCCGCCTGGATGTTGCCCCGATCAAACCACCACAAACCGGATTCCGCCGTTCCGGCGGCAGCAACCGACGGCGCCAGGACAGCCAACGCAAGCCCAGTGATACCGACAGTCGCGGCGAACCCGCGGTACACGCGCCGCATCAGTAGTCGGCGTCCTGGGGCTCGGTGGAGGAATCGCTAGCATCGACCTTCACGCCGTCGCTCAACCCGCCGTCGACCGGAGACGACGACGCCGCCTGCTCGACCGCGGAGTCCAGGAGGGACACGATGAGCTTCGTCTCATCCGCGAGGGCGGCATCCTGCTCGGCCAATTGGAGGACAGCAGCCCGGATGGCGTCATGCGTACTCTGCAGGTTCTCAAGGGCCCGCTCGGTCGCAGCTCCCATCTCTCTAGCGGCGTCCGAGACGGCCTGATGGAATTCACGCGTCGTGTTCGACACATCACCTTCGGCGACAGCCACCTCTGCAGGGCTCGGAAACTCCTGCAGTTCGCGCAGAAGCCGCTTCAGCTCGGCGAACACTCCATCGAAGTCGACTGCGATGCTCATCGACGCCCCCTCTTCCTTCCTCCGGCGATCCCGTCACGCCTGCTGTACCGTCCGGCGTCTCACCGAAAAGCACAGCAGACGGCGCGGGCCCGACGCATCGCTGCGCCAGACCCGCGCCCCGGGTTCACGCGCCGAAGCGCCCCGCAGCCGACTTGTCGGTCTGCACGTACTGACCCGAGATCTCCTCGGTCTTCCCGGCGATCTGCGTGAGCAGCTGCTGCATCTCGCTCAGCGAACGGTTCCACTTGGCCTGCGCCTGGTCGTAGGCCTGCTGCGCGGCACCATCCCACGCCGCACGCAGCTTGCTGACCTCGGACTCGAGGCGGTCCAGCTCGGAACGAATACCCTGCGACCCGCTGCGGATCTGCGCCGCGAGAGCGTTGACCTGCTCCGGGCGAACGGACATCGACTGCATCATGTTCTCCTTGAAATCTCTGCGGTCTGCGCTCAGGCGCCCATCATCGAGCCGAGGCCCGCGATGGTCTGCTGGTGGGATTCTTCGGTCGCGGCCTGGTCGCGCTCGGTGCCCGCGAGGGCATCCTCGAGCGTCACGAGGACCTCGTTGAGCTGACGAGCCTGCTCGTCCCACCGCGACATCAGCGTGGTGAAGGATGCGGCAGCCGCACCCGTCCAGAACCCGCGCAGCTGCTCGATCTCACCGCGGACCTTCTTGGTCTGCTGATCGATCCCGGACTTCGTCTCCCGCACGGCCTGGGCTCCGCGACGCAGAGCCCCCTCTTCTGCGGAGATGACATCAGTCATTTCTCACTCCCTCCGGTCCCCATGAGGACACACGCGGGGGAGCGCCTTCCCGATACGGGACGACTTCGGAACAACCCCCGACAATCTGTTTCCGCACATAGGCTAAGGCAGGTCGGTGCCCATTTCCAACGGTCTGGACGGATCCGTATCGAAATTTCCACGGTGTATCGATAAATGAGTTTCGCAACCACGGGTGTGCGTGGTGCCTCAGTCGAGGTCGACGACGATCGCACCGGAGGCGTCCCGCCGCACGGTGCCCTCGACGTCAACCGTCTCCTCCTGCGGACCACTCGGCCGACCGAAGCTGACCGCATACGGAGCGGACACGCGCACTTCCTGGCCGGCGGCCAGGGCGAGCGGCTCCTGCCGGTTCCAGACGACAGATCCCCCGTCGACCGTCCCCCTGTAGCCTTCGTTCGCGACGCCATCTGCCACGATCGACGGGCAGTCGTCGCCGACGAGCCCAGAGGCGGTGCACGAGGCCAGCAGGTCGTCGATGCCGGCCTCGATATCGACCGCCGCATCGGCGCGGAGCACCGGATGAAGGATCAGGATCTTCGAGAGCATCTCGGCTCCCGGCGGCGGCTGGATCATCTCCGGGTCCACGGGGTACTCCACGGCGAACGGCTCGCCCTCGCCCCCGTCGGGATCGATCGTGGTGAGACCCTGCTCTCCGGGGTAGTCGAGCTCATAGACTCCCGGCAGAAGCCGCAAGGCCTCCGTCGTCGCGAGATCGAAGACGCCCGACTCCTCGATCGCGATGTCCCCGGGGATACCCTGCCCGTCGAAGTAGAGTCCCAGATCCGCCCACTGCTCTACCCGTGCCTCGCCCCCGACCGTCGTCGTACTGACGGTCAGGGTGCGAGGCTCGTCGTCGCCGTCGAGGCGGTACTCGACGGTCACCGACGCCGCCGAATCCGACCCCGTGACCGACGTCACCCGAGCATCCACAGGGCGCACAGCGTCGGCGTATACGTCGTCATCGAGCGCGACGGGGCTCACCACGGACGGATCACTGAGCAATGCGCCCGCGCCCTGGGCGTCCCCTTCGATGAGACGCTGGAAGAAGGTCGACACCACCTGCTCCGCGCCCGTCTTCGCCACGTTGCCGAACGAGCACCCCGCCACCGACAGCGTGAGCACAGCCACCGCGAGGCCCGCACCCCACCGCGCAGACACCGACGTCATGACAGGCGAGCTACCGGCCACCGCCCGAAGTCGGTGCCGACGGTGTTCGATGCACTCGCGCGGAAGCCCTCGAGGTCACTGTTGGATTGCATCCCGAATTCGAAGATCAGCGCGACCACCGCCTGTACAGCCTCCAGCACCCTCGCGATGCACTCCGCGATCGGCTCCGCCATCTCCAGCCACTTGATCGGGTTCGCCTGAATGAACTGTGCTCCGAGCGGGATCGCATCGATAGCGAACGCGACGACCTCTTCGTAGAGGTTCCACCACAGCTGGATGATGTTGTCCGAATGCGTGCGGAGGTAGGTACGCATGTTGTCGATGTGTGGAATCAGTCCTTCGAGGGCAGCCCGCTGGCCGGCTGGCACGTTCGCATAGTAACGACCCATGCCGTCCTGCCAGCTCGATGTCGCGTAGAACTTGTCGTCACCGAGACTCCCCACGACGCCGGTGAGCACGACATTGATCGCGTCCCATTCGTTGGCCATCGCCTTCAGCGCGAAAGGGTTGCCCGGGCTCAACAGCTGCGCGACCTCGGCGGCGATGGCCTCGGCACCCCGGGCGGCCTCGTCGAGCTTCGCCAGCACTGCGGGCTGGTCGGCGATCAGCCGCTCGATGTCCTTCCACGCAAAGTAGAAGCCGGAGATCGGGAACAGGACCGTGAGCAGCCCCTGGCCCACACGCTCCCACCCTGAGGGCCAGTCAACTTCTTCTACATCCGTCTTGCACTCCGCGATCTTCTCCTCGACCTTGCGGATCTCGGGTGTGATCTTCTCGACGCCAGCGTCGAAGTCTGCCTGGCTGGTTGGAACACCCACAGTTACATACCCTCCGTAGAACGCAGAAGACGGCCCCTGCCTCGCCCTGCCCTGGCGAGTGCGCGCATATCAACCACCGCTGGCCTCCCGATCAGCGGACTCGATGTTCGTCGCGGTCCCGCGCAGAGCCTCCGCAATCCGAGCAGTCTCGGCCACGCCTCCATCGAGGAGAGTCCGAAGGCGTTCCAGAACGTCCGCGTATGCGCGCGTGGCTCCGAGTCCATGCGTGATGCCGTCGAACGCTCCGAAGGGGAGCGTCGCCCCCTCGGACATCAAGGTCACCGCCTTGCTGAACTCTCCCGATACGCTGTCCCAGCGCGTCGCATCCAGGCGGAGGTCGCCGACAACGGCATCAGTGTCCAGGTCGGTCATGGGTTCCCCTTCGTTCGACAGTGAGATCTCTCACGAGCTTCGTCCTCGACGCGCGGCGTCCTTGAGCGCGCGGAGGCGCTTGAACTCGGTCACGGCCGGGTAGCGGTCGCGCATGAACTGCGCCACCTCAGCGCCGGTGCGGATGGCCTGCGCCACAAGCGGGCGCGCGGTGTCGGCGATGTCTCGGCCTGCGGCGAAGCGCAGCCAGGTCGAGTCGAATGTCACGTTTCCGAGCGAGCCACCCACCGCCGTGACGGTGACGTTCCCGTCCGCACTGGTCAGCGGCTGCCGGGCGCTCAGCTTCTCCTCGAACGTGGCGACGTAGTCCGGCTGTTCGCGACTCACCTCGATCAGCAGCTCGGCGGGGATGTCGGGGACAGATGCCCCCTCGCGAACGTCGACTGCACCGTGACGCGTGTTCGCCGTCTCGAGCCGCGCACGCTCCCGCGTGACGTCGAGACGGGTTCGCTCCGCGCGACTGTAGGCGATGAACACCGCAGGAGCGAGAGATTCGGGATCGATCCTCGACCGCCAGTCGTCGGCGATGGTCAGATCATGAAGGTCGCCGTCGTCGAGCAAGAAGACCGACACCGATTCGGTGTCATCGTGCCCGGCGTGGCCGACGATCGCTTCTTCCTGCTCTGACGCCGTGCCGTAAGGGTTCCAAGACATGGAGGACTCCCGATGATCGTGATGGAACGGTAGGACGGGCTTATGCCCAGAGGGACTCGTTCTTCCGTCGCGTGTCCTGGAAGATCTCTTGCGCTTTCACACTCGTGTTCCGGTGCTCGGCCAGAAGCTCATTGAGCGCCACCAGCTTGGCGCTCCACTCGCGCTGCGCTCGGTCGTAGGCGTCGGAAGCCTCACCCGTCCACTTATCGCGCAGCGTCGAGACCTCCTGATCGAGAGCATCGAGAAGATTCGCGTACTGCCGGACGGCGTCGCGCAACCGGTCGATCAACTCATCCATCCCGGCCTGAGTGACCATGATCCGCTCTGACATGCAAGCTCCCCCCGAAGGCTCACGGCAATATCTGGGAGCGTAGAGCAGTTCGCGACGATAATCCACAAGAGAGCCGCTTCAGACAGGACCTCTCGGTCATGGCACCGTGACTTCCGCCGCCGAGAAGCCATCAGCTGGGGCGAAGCCCCCGGAACGGCAACAGATAGGATCTGGCCTGTCAACTAGAGTGAGTCCGGGCCGGACCCCCGCAACGCCTGCGGCGGGAGAGCATCGCACACGTGGGGGGACACCACCGATATGAGCCAGAGCGGCACCGTGGCAGGAACCGTGCTGCGGATCTCCGTGGTCAGCGACGACCGCAGGCTCGACGTGGGGGTGCCATCGCAGGTCCCCCTGGTCGAGATCATCCCCGGCTTCGCCCGCAGTCTCGGCGTGCTCGACCCGACCCTCACGCACGGCGGATACGCGCTGCAGCGGGCGGACGGCACGCCCCTCGACCCCGCTCGCGGCGCTGCGGCCCAGGGCGTGCACGACGGCGAGCTGCTGACCCTGGTACGCGGCGGGCTCATGCGCGAGCCGCGCATCTACGACGACGTCGTGGAAGCCGTGATCGACGCGACCGCGGAGCAGCACAACTCCTGGACCCCCGCGGACAGCTCCCGCACCGCTCTCTTCGTCAGCCTCACCTTCCTCGCCCTCTGCGCCGTGCTCCTCGTCGCGACGCCGCCGACGTCTCTGCTCCCGGCGATCATCGCGGGGTCGGGCGCGGTCGTGCTCAGCGTCGCCGCCGCGGTGCTGATGCGGCTGCGGCAGCCCGAGGCCGGTCATGCGCTCGGACTCACCGCCGCGGCGTACGGCGGGCTAGCGGGCTACCTCGCGGTCCCCGCGCAGAGCATCTGGGGCTGGCCGCTCGCGGCTCTCGGGCTCGGACTCGTCGTCGTCGGGGGCCTCAGCCTGGCCGTCACCCAGGACAAGCCCGAGATCCACCTCGTGCCCATCGCCCTCGGCGCCTCGATCGGGATCACGGCCACGGCGGCCGCGGTCTTCGGCGACCCGCTCGCCTCGTACGCGCTGATGCTCGCGACCACGGCGCTGCTCGCGAACGGCATCCCCTGGCTGGCTCTGAGCTCGACCCGCATCCGGGTGATCTCGCCGCAGAGCGACGCGGACATGTTCTCCGCGCCGCAGCCCATCGACGCCGAGGAGGTGAAGCGTCGCGCCGCCGCCGGCACCCGCACGCTCATCGCGCTCCGTGCCGCGCTCGGCCTCGCCGCCCTCATCGCGACCCCGCTCGTCGCCGCCAGCGGCGTCACGGGCGCCGTGCTGTGCGTGCTCGCCTTCGTCGGCATGATGTTCCAGTCGCGGCAGATGCACGCCCGCCTCGGGGTGCTCGTGCTGATGGCGATCGGGGCGATCGGCCTCGCCGCGACCGGTGTGACCGTCGCGCTCGCCCTCCCCGACGTGCGCACCTGGATGCTGCTCATCCTCGTGGTCGCCACCGTGGTGCTCATCGGGCTCACGCTGCTCACGCCGAAGGCCCGCCTCCGCCTCACGCGGCTCGGCGACACGGTCGAGGTCGTCGCGCTCGCCCTCCTGCTCCCGCTCGGGGTCATCACGGCGGGGCTCGTCTGACCGATGGCGACCAAGAAGGACCTGATCGAGGCCCAGGGCTTCAGCCGACGACGGCTCCTCTCCGCCTTCACCGGCGGCGCCCCCGGCGGCAAGGAGCTCGAACCGGCCAAGCCGCTGCGCGCCGTCATCGCGGGCATCGCCCTCACCGTCGGCGTGATCCTCGTCGGCGTGTTCTGGGGCATCATGCAGCCGGGACTCCCCGGCGACTGGCAGAACAACCGCCTCATCGTCGCCACCGACACGGGCGCCCGCTACGTCTCGGTCGAGGGGACGCTGTACCCCGTCATCAACACCGCCAGCGCCCGCCTGCTCATCCCCGCCGGCGAGTTCAAGGTCGTGCGCACGGATCAGGCCGCCCTCGACGGCATCCCGGTCGGCGGTTCGATCGGCATCCTCGGCGCCCCTGACGACCTGCCCACCCCGAGCGCCCTCATCAACACCGCATGGACGGCGTGCGTCGACGATTCCACCGGGACCGCTGTCTCGCTGTCGGGCAAGCCCATCGCGGAGCCGTCGACGGGCACCGGCGCCGTGGTGCAGCGCGGCGACGAGCTCTTCGTGATCGCCGACGGCCTCCGCTACGCCGTCCCCGCCGACGACGCCAACGCGGTGCTGCGCGCGGTCGGCCTCGGCACCAGCGACGTCATCGAGGTCGACGGACGCTGGCTCAACCTCTTCGAGAGCGGCGCCGACCTCGAGCCGATCCGTCTGAACGCCGTCGGCGCCGGTGTGCCGGGGACCGACCTGACGGCGGGCACGATCGTACACGTGCAGGGCAGCCCCGCGGACGAGCGCTACGTGGCTCTCGCGACCGGAGAGCTCGCGCGCCTCAGCCCGCTGGCGTACCAGCTCTACCTGCTCGGCAGCGCGCAGGAGGCCGGCGCGGACGAGGAAGAGGTGTCCCCGGCGGAGGTGGCCGACGTTCCCACCGTGCCGAACGCCGGTGGCGACGATTGGCCCACGCTTCCGCTGACGCCGCTCGCCTCCGGCGAGACCCCGTGCGCGGTCCTGGGTGACGACGCCCGCACCGTCCTCGGGTCCACGAGCGCCGAGCTTCCAGAGGACCGCGACCATGTCGCCGTCACGGTCGGCGGTGGGGCCCTCGTGCAGACGAGCGGCCCGTCGGACGAGGCGGTGGGCATGGCCGTGCTCGTCGACGAGTCCGGTACCGCGTACGCCATCCCGGGCGCCGTGCCGGACGAATCGGCGGAGGACGCCGCCAGCGGACCGCTCACCCAGCTCGGTTACACCCCCGGCGACGTCGGGCGGGTGCCGAGCGCGTGGATCGACTTCTTCGCCGCCGGGCCGGCGCTGACCACCGAGGCCGCGAGAGAGTCGCCCGGCTCCGGGGACGAGTGATGCGCCGCCGCGCCGCTCTCGCCACCCTCGTGGTGGGTGCTGCCGTGTGCGGGACGCCGGCCGCCGCGGTGGCCGCGCCGACCGCTCCCACGACGATCGTGTCGATGGCGACCGGCGCCTGTGAGCCCGGCACCGTGGTGTTCGCTCCGGAAGCCCCGTCGGCACTCGCGGCCCTCGGGGCGGAGGATGCGAACCGTCTCGCCACCGGGAAGGGCGTCGTCGTGGCGGTCGTCGACTCCGGGATCGACGCCGGCAACCCGCACCTCGCCGGCGTCGTCGTCGGCGGTGTGAACCTCGTCGGCGACGGGGAACGCGCTGATGGCCTGAGCGACCTGACCGGGCACGGCACGGCCATCGCCGGGCAGATCGCGGCGCAGCCCGTCTCCGGCTCCGGCGTGGTGGGGCTCGCCCCCGACGCGCGCCTGCTGTCGGTGCGCGCGTTCCGCAGCGATTCGCCGCAGGACGTCGACAAGGGGTGGGGCCCGAGCGCCCAGCGTCTCGCCGAAGGCATCAACTGGGCGGCCGACAACGGAGCCGACATCATCAACGTCTCCTCGTCGCAGGCGACGGACTCCCCGGAACTGCGGGGCGCGGTGGAGCACGCGGCTGCCGTCGGAGCGCTCGTCGTCGCCAGTGGTGGCAACCGGACCTCCGACCCCGAGGCCGAAGACGGAGCCCGGTATCCCGCGGCCTACGAGCAGGCGCTCGGCGTCAGCGCGGCCGATGCGACGGGGCTCGCGACCGACAGCTCGATCCACGGTCCGCAGGTCGGGGTCACGGCCCCCGGCGCGAACGTGCTCACCGCGGCGACGGGCGGCGGCGACTGCCTGTTCGCCTCCGACGCCCCGGCTTCGAGCTTCGCGACCGGTTATGTGAGCGGGGCGGCGGCGCTGGTCGCCCAGGCGCATCCGGACGATCCTCCGGCGGGATGGGCGTATCGGCTGACGGCCACGGCGCTCCGCGCGGACGCCGACAACCGCGACGATGTCAACGGCTGGGGCTTCATCCAGCCGTCCGCCGCCATCCAGCTCCTCCACGACCCCACCACCCGCGGACCCGTCAGCCCCTTCTTCGACACCGCGGAGAGCGCGGTGCGGCCCCCGGTCGTGAGCGTCGAGCCCGACCACGGGGTGCCGCCGTTCGTCCTCACCCGCGAGGTGGCGTTGATCGCCGCGATCGCCGGCGCGAGCCTGCTCGGAGTCCTCGGCATCCTCATCGTGCTCCGGCGACGCCGGGAGATACCCTCCGACGCGGCGGCCGAGGTGGAACGACAGGGCGGCCTCCTCGACCGCCCGGAGCCCGAGGCGTGAGAGTCGGACCGACTCAGCGGCCGGCGGCTGCCGCCTGTCGCGCCCTGACGACCGCGCCCACGAGCGCGGCACCGGTGACCATGGCACCTCCCGCCAACGGCAGCAGGAGCAGCCCGACGGCCGCGCTCTGCGGGTTCTGAACGACCTGACCGTAGACGAACGCCCCCATGCTGCCCAGCACACCGACGAAGAGCGCCGCCGCGACGAGCCAGAGCAGCGGGGTCATCGCGGTGAGCCTCGTCGACGGCTCCCGGACGAACCGGAAGGCGAAGCCGGCGAAGAGGAACGACACCGCTGCGACGGCCAGAGCCACCAGACCCGCGAAGAGGAATGCCGGATCGGTCCACGCCGCGACGAGCGAGGGAATCGCGACGATCGTCGTCAGAGCACCGAACACGAGGGCGAACACACCGGCGACACGCGGCCTGCGCGACGTGGTGCTCGTCGTCGCCGACCGCTTCGCACCCTGATCCATCCGTCCGTCCCCTCTCCCGGTGTCCCACCCTAGCGAGGACCGCACGGGGCCTGCCTCCTCAGCCGAAGACGACGAAGCCGAGCGCGACGAGACCGACGACCGACACGACGCCCGCCCCGACGGTCGCGGCGAGGGTGACGACGCTCCACCGCTGCGCCTGCTTGGCGACGGACGGCAGCCCGGGCTCCACCACCCGTGTGGGCGCGGCCGCCCCGACGACGACCGGCGGAGCGACGGGAGTGCGCGGAGCCGGACGCGGCTTGTAGATCGCGGGAGCCGGTGCGCCGTCCGGGGCGGCGAAGGAGTCGACGCGGAGCCGCGGTCCGGTGGCCTGGGGTGCGGTGCCGTCTGCGGCAGCATCCTTCTTCCGCCGCAGGCGTCGAGCCGGACGCGCGACCGCCACGGTGGCGTCCTCGGGGGCGTCGGCCGCCGGAGGGGCGGAGCGATCGACGACCACCGTGGCGTCGACTATGGCCTCCTCCGCGTCGTCGGACGCGACCTCCGCGACCGGAGGCGCCGCATCGGACGCCGCTCCCGCACGCCGGCGGTCCCGCCGCGTCAGGATGACGGTCTCCTCGACCTCGTCGTCGCTCATCGCGCGCGTACCGGGACCGTCGTGCCCTCGAGCATCGAATCGGTGACGGCGGACACGGCGGCCCGTCCACCCGTCGCGTCGTCGGGACGCGTGCGTGCGCCGCCGGAGACGACGTCGATCACCAGGACGGACACGTTGTCTCGTCCTCCGCCCTGCAGCGCGCGGCGGACGAGGGCCGCCGCCGCGGTCTCCGGGCGGCCGTTCATGGTCAGCGTCGCGCGGATGGCCTCATCGCTCACCTCGCCGGTCAGCCCGTCGGAGCACAGCAGGAGCCGCTCGCCGTCGACGACGGGGAGCAGCCAGCTGTCCGCCGTGCTGTCCGGGGCCCCGACCGCGCGCGTGATGACGTTGCGGCGCGAGAACGAGGCCAGGTCTTCAGGGCGGAGCTCACCGGCATCGACGAGCTCCTGTCCCAGGGAGTGGTCGATCGTGAGCTGCACCAGCTCGGTGCCGTGGTGCCGATATACCCGGGAGTCCCCGACGTTGAAGACGAGCCAGTGCGGCGCCCCCTCGTGCTCCACGAGCGCGACACCCGTCACAGTGCTGCCCGCCCCGCGGGTGTGCGCGGCGGCGATGTCCTCGACCACGGCCGCGGCCCGGCTCAGGGCGTCGCTGATGTCGCCGACATCGACCGGCAGTCCGCGCAGCGGCTCGAAGGCGGCGACGACAGCCGCGCTGGCGCGGTCACCGGCGTCGTGCCCACCCATGCCGTCGGCGACGAGGAACACCGGGCGCGCGTCGAGGACCGCGTCCTCGTTGGCCGCCCGCGTGAGCCCGGTGTCGGTCAGCGCCGCGACCCGGAGGACGACGGAGTCCACGGTCACGAATCGCGCTCCGCGACGACGTGCATGCCCACTTCCCCCAGGATGAACCGGCCGGTGCCGACCACGCTCTCCCCGGAGTCCAGGAGCGTCTCCGAGCCGTCATCCCCGACCACCACGACACCGTTGGTGGCGTGCAGGTCGGTCAGACGCCACTCGTCCTCCTGGACCACCAGACGGGCGTGGGTCTTCGACAGCGTACGGGTGGTGTCCGGGATGGCCAGCCGCTGCTCGCCCGGCTCCCCGGTGGGGTTCCGGCCGATCACGACACTCGCGCCGGACAGCGAGAACCGGCGGCCGTCGTCCAGCACGAGGACCCGCCGCACGCCGCGCTTGCGGGCGACGACCACCGTGGCGTCGAGGTCGTCGTCGGTCGGGCGCGGCGTCACCACGGTCTTGTCGACATCGGCGACCAGGCCTTCGGGCACGGCGGGGGCAGGTACCGGCGCGCTCTGCCCCGACGCGGGGACATCCGTCGCGGACGGGACAGGGCGGATCATGGGCATCGGCGGGGCCTCGGGCTGACCGCCGTCACGGAACGAGGGCGGCACGGGTCGGACGACACGATTCGCCTCCGGAGCCGGCGCGGGGGCAGCGGGCTCCTCGCTCGGTGAAGAGACCACGGAGGGAGCGGGGGCCGGCGCGGGCTGCGGGGCGGCCGGCGGTACGTCGCCCATCGCGGCCATGATGCCGGTCGTCGGGTGCGCGGGAGTCGAGGGCGTCGGCTGCGCGGTCGGGGACGGCGGCGCCGGAGCGGCCGCGGGCGGAGGCACAGGCGCTGCGGGCAGAACCGGGGCAGCAGGTGGAATCGAGACAGCCGGCGGAACGGGAGCAGCCGCCGGAGACGGCGCGGGCGGCGCCGGTGGTGCGAACGACGGAGACGGCGTCGAGGACGACGGAGCCGGCGGCGCGGCAGGCGGAGCGAAGGCCGGTGGAGCGAACGACCTCGGTGCCGCGGGCTCGCCCTGCGGCGCACCCGCGGTCGGCGGGGCACTCGCGGCAGGAGCGACCGCGGGCGGCGCGGCGTAGTCCGGGAAGATCAGCGACGGCGCCTCCGGCGATCCGTTGCCCGCGGGGGCGAGGGAGGGGATCGTGTATCCCGACGCGTCGCGCGCGGGGGCCGCGGACGGCGGGGCGCTGCGCCGCGGACCCGGTTGGAGGGCCGCGAGACGATCCCCCTCGGGATAGGGCGCCGGACCCCATGCGAGCACGGTCGCCCACACCGGCGGCAGGAGGATGGCGAGCACGGTCATGCCGGCGCCCCGCCCGAAGCGCCGGTTGATGCGATGGGTGGCGACGACCTTGAGGTAGATGCCGTAGAGCTGCACGAGCGGGATGAAGTAGAACACCACCGACCAGGCGGGCACGCCCCCTCGCGCGAGGATCTCGGCCTCGTTGAGAACGGGCACCCAGCCCTTCCAGCCCTCCCCGTCGATGCGGGGGAACAGGCGCGACAGCGCGAGGGCGTACCAGACGTAGACGGCCAGTCCGACGAGCAGCCCGAGTCCGACGATGATGACGAGCATCGTGGCCAGACCGGAGTCCGCGGGCGCGGTCATGAGTCCCCCTTCTTCCGGTCATCCAGTGAACCGGTCCATCCGAGCGTACCGAGCGCGGGTCTCGCACCGAAGCCGGGGAGGCGCAGGGAGCGCGTCCTGGCGACGAAAGACGTCGGCCGCACCCGGGTCCGAAGACGCTGCCATCTGGTCCCCGTCTTCGCCAGATCCGCCCGCTCTGCATCCACGATCGCCCAGGCGGCCGTCGCGTCGTCGGAGGTGGGCGGGTGCTCGGCGAAGACAGCGCGGTCGACCAGAGCAGCCAGCCGCTGTGCTGCCTCGCGACCGCTCGTCTGCGCGCGCTGCATCCTCGTGCCCTGCGCGTCCATGGGCACGTCATGGTCGGCGTACACGTCGGCGAGCTCCTCCCAGGCTCCGGCCAGGCGCACCTCGGGGTCCGCGGCCGTGCGCCGTGCATGCGCGCGCCGGCTCTTCGCGCCCACGAGCACGAGGAACGGCAGGACGAGCAGGAGCAGCGCGAGGAGCCCGAGACCCACTCCGCGGAGGATCGGCAGCAGGAAGGCGAGGACCTCCGAGGCGGGCTCCTCCAGCGGGGGCGCATCGTTGTTCGCGTCGCTCTGCGCCTGCGGGGGATCCAGAGCCTCGGACCGCGGCTGCTCCGGAACCGTGGGGTGCTCCGGGAGCTGCTCACCTTCGGTGATGGCGCTCGGCAGCATGGCATACTGCGGCGTCGCGTCGACGGGGATCCACTCGCCCCCCGAGGCGCGCACCTCGACCCAGGCGCTCATGTTCGCGCCGGTGCACACGTCGGTGCACGCCGGGATCCCCGGGACCTCCTCGGCCGCCGCGAGTCGCGCCCCCATCACCACGCGGGATTCCAGGCCCCACTGCTGCGCGAGGAGGGCCGCGGCCACGGAGAACTGCTCGTCGTCGCCGACCGCCGCCACCAGCAGCTCGGGGTCGGCGTCGGGACCCGCCCGACGTTCCTGCTCGGTGAGCTCGGTGAACAGCTCCTCGATGCGGGCGGCGGAGTGACCGGCATAGCTGGGAGCGAACGCGTACCCCTCGGACTCCTGGAGAGCCGCGATCCACCCCGCGGCAGCGGCGTCCTCGAGCAGCGCGTGGCTCAGGTAGCCCCGGGATCGGAGACGGTCCACCACTTCGAGGTAGCCGGCACCGGTGCGCGGCTGCTCCTGCATCTCCGCCCACTCGACCAGCGCGGGGTATCGATCGGCATCGAGGGTCGACCGACCGCCCTGGACAGCGGTCAGCTGGTCCGGTTCACCGGGCGCATCGACCAGCACCGAGTAGCGATCACCGCGCACGAGGCCCTCCCCGCCGCCGGGCGCCTCCGCGATCGTGATGGCGGTGTCACCGTCGTCGTCCACATGGAACCCGTCGGCGAGCGCGTCCGCACGCCCGCCGGAGAACGCAGGTGCCTCCGCGAGACCGGCGGGCGACGGAACCCAGATACCCCGGTAGGCCTCGCCGATCGTGATCTCCAGCGTCACCCGGCCGGAGCCAGGGAGCGCGGAGCGCGGCAGGCGGCTGAAGCGGTCGTCGGGGTCGATGTGGAAGTCCTCGCCGTCGTACGCGTCGAGGGTCACGAGGCGCAGGCGGTCCACGGGGCCGGGGTCGCCCTCCAGCTCGACCACCGGAGTGTCCAGCGTGTCGCCGGAGAACCAGGAGCGGTAGGAGGTGAGCGGACTCGGCTGCTCCTGAACCACGACCTGCGGTTCGATCTCGTCGCGCAGCACCGAGCGGTCGGACCAGCCGGCCGCCGCCGGGGCGATCGCGAAGCCGGCCCCCAGGGCGACGACCGCCAGCGCCCCGGCGAGCAGGTGCCGGCGAGCGGTGAGCCAGACGGGGGTCGCCCGCCGGGAGATGTTGGCCGCGGCCACGGTCCGCAGCGCGGCGGCGCGCTGGAGGCGCGTACGGCCGACGAGCCACACCAGGGACACCACGAAGACCGCCACCCCGACCAGCCATTCCCGCGGTGCGGGAAGCTCGACGCCGGCCACGGAGACCGGGGAGGACGTGCCGCTCACACCGAAGGCGACGCCGAAGACGCTCATGGCCACGACCACGGGGACCGCGGCCACCGCCCACTTGCCTCCGCTCCAGACGAAGAGCGTGGCGAGGAACGCCCCGAACAGCATCACGACGAGGAAGGGGATGAGCACCGCCTGGTACTCCCCCAGCGGCGGGTTCAGCGTGAGCATCTGCTTCCAGCCCAGCACGACCCCGAGCACCGCATCCCGCACGCCGCCGAGGAACGCGGGAACAGAGGTGAGAGCGGACGGGATGGCGAGCGGCACCGCGACCACCAGGTACACCCCTACGGCGGCGAGCGCCCCGAGCAGAGTGCCCCAGCGCAGGACACGCGTGACGACGGCGACGGCCATGCCGAGGAGGCCGCCGATGATCCCCACCGCGAGGGCTCGGGACGACTCGTACACCGGCCAGGCGGCTGCCGTGGCGAGGAGGACGCCGACCAGGACGTACCCCAGCGACCAGAGGGTGAGGGCCGAGGGCGGGGAGCCCCGTCGTGATCCAGCGCGTCCGCGCTTCGGCCCGGCCGCGCTCATCGCAGCGCTCCGCGGGCGAGCATCTGGGGGAGGTCGCCGAGCGCACCGAGGGTCATCACCGCGAGCTCCCTGGCCGTCCGCATCGTCGGCTGCGCGCCGAGCTCGCTGCGCACCGCGACGGCCTCCACGGCTGCCGGGAGCTTCACCGCCGCGTGGCGCAGACGCTCGATCGGCAGGAGGGAGCCGGTGAGCAGGAATCCGATGGAGAGGTCGGGGTACGACTGCGCCGTGAGAGCGGTGACGGCCTCGAGCCTCATCACCCGCGCCGTCTGATCGATCGTGGAGGTCGCGTCGAGGAGCGCCTTGGGAGTCACCGTCGGCAGCGTGCGGATAGACAGCACCTCCGCACGGCCGTGCTCCGGGATCTCGTTGCTCACGGAGAACAGCACGTCCCTGCCGTCCCGTACGCCCTGCAGCGCCAGCGAGGCGGCGGCGCTGACCGTGTTCTCGAACTCGTCGTCGCTCGCATAGGACTCGGGGTCGAGGTCGAGGATGACGGCGATGCGCGCGTGCCGGGACTCCTCGTACTGCCGCACCATGAGGGTGCCCGTCTTCGCCGTCGACTTCCAGTGGATGTGGCGCGGCGAGTCGCCGACGACGTATTCCCGCACGGCATGGAAGGAGAGGTCGGCGTCCACCAGGGTGGTGCTCGGCGTGCCCTCCAGATCGCGGATCAGCCCCGCGCTGGTGCTGGGGAGCCGCACGGTCACCGGGTGCACATGGATGCGCTGCACGTCCGGCCAGCGCAGTTCTCGGCGGAGGATCCCGATCGGGTCGCCGCGGGTGATGGTCATGGGGCCGACGTCGATGACGCCGCGGCGATGCGCGGCGATCGTCAGCTCTTCGCGGTGGTGAGCGCCCGGCCGCAGCAGCGGCACGTGCGCCTCGACGAGTCCCTCGCCCACCGGCACGTCCACCACGCCGGGGAGCGAGAGGCGTTCGCCGTTGTTGCGGACGTCGAGCGTCGCACCGATCTCGGCTCCCGCGACGACGCGGTCGCGATCGAGCACGAGATCGATCCGGTAGTCATGGGCGCCGAGGATGAACGGCACGCAGGCCACCAGCAGCACGAGCGCGATCGTGGCGACCGCCCAGGCCTCCACCCAGCCGAACAGCAGCCCGGCGAGCACGCCGAGCACCACGGCCACGGCGACGAGCATGCCCGCCGTGGTGACCGTCTCACGGACCCAGCCGACCGTGGCGCTGGTCGCCCGCCCCACGGCGCGGACCGCCCGACGCGCACCGAAGACGGCGCCGCGCACGGGACCGCGACGCGTGCGGTCGTAGCGCGTGACGGTGGACGTCCGCGTCGACGTGCTCGTGCCGGCGGTCGTCCGCGTCAGGCGGGATTCGGTGCTGAAGGTCACGCAGTGCCGTTCTCGCGCGGCGGTTCGACGTCGAGGAGGATCTGTCCGACCACGGCCACCGCCGTCACCCCGTCGAACTCGGCCTCCGGTTCGAGCACGAGGCGGTGCGCGAGGGCGACGACGGCGAGCTCGCGCACGTCGTCGGGCGTCACGAACGTGCGTCCGTTCTTCGCTGCCCACGTCATCACCAGGCGCGACAGCGCCAGGGCACCGCGCACACTGGCCCCGAGACGGACCTCGGACGCCCGTCGCGTGGCGTCGACGATGCGCATGATGTAGTCCGACACCAGCGGGTTCACGTAGACCCCGCGCGACATCTCCGCCATCGTCAGGATCGTGTCGGTGTCGACGATGCCGTCGAGCACCGTCTTCGGCCGGCCGGCGCCCTGCAGGATGCGCATCGTCGCGGCCTCGTCGGGGTAGCCGATCGAGGTCTTGATCATGAAGCGGTCGAGCTGCGCCTCCGGGAGCCGGTAGGTGCCGCCCTGCTCGATGGGGTTCTGCGTCGCCATCACGAGGAACGGCGAGCCGACGGACCGGGTGACGCCGTCGACCGTGACCGTGCCCTCCTCCATGACCTCCAGCAGCGCGGACTGGGTCTTCGGGCTCGCCCGGTTGATCTCGTCGGCGAGCACGATGTTCGCGAAGACGGGCCCCGCGTGGAACTCGAACGTGCCCTCCTTCTGGTCGTAGACCGTGATGCCGGTCACATCTCCCGGAAGGAGGTCAGGCGTGAACTGGATACGGCTGCTGGTCCCGTTGACCGTCTGGGCGACGGCGCGGGCGAGCGCCGTCTTGCCGGTTCCCGGGTAGTCCTCCAGGAGGACGTGGCCTCCGCTGACGGCGGTGGCGAGCACGAGCTCGACCACGTGGCGCTTGCCGAGGATCGCCTGCTCGATGTTGCCGGTCAGGATCGAGAACGTCTCGGCGAACCAGGAGGCCTGCTCGGGAGCGATGGTGACGGGGGCTGCTGCGGTGGCTGGCATAGGGAAAGAGTATTCGTGTCGGTGTGCTCGGCGGTCAGGGGCACAGGCCCGTGATGCGATGCGTGATCGGGGTCAGGGTGGCGAAGGCTCCGGTCCACGTGATCTTCGCGTCGAAGGTCCCGGGGGTGTCGACCAGGGGCGTCACCTCGAGGATGTACGAGCCGCGTGCCGCGGCGGACACCGTCACGACATCGCCCTCGACGACGGGCATGCAGGGCTGGAACACCGCGTTGACGACGGTCGGCGCAGTCGTCGCGGTGATGTTCACCTCGCCGGAGCAGGAATTGCTCTGGGTGGCATGGCAGGCGCGGGCACGGACCTGCCCCGGGGACGAGTCCGGGGTGAGCGCGAAGTCGCCGACCCACTGTCCGTACATGTAGTACTGCGGGACGAAGCCGTTCTCGACATCGATGCGCGGCGCCGAGGCCAGGCCGTAGTCGTAGCGGTTCCCGTCGCGCCGGGGGTCCTTCGCGACCGTGTAGGTGGTGTCGCCGCCGGGGCCGTCGACGAACGTGAACGTGAAGACCGTCGTGGTGGACGACTCGGCCACGCCGTAGCCGTTCGACGCGCACGCCTTGACGTAGTACAGCTGATACGGCCGCAGCCCCTGCAGAGAGGGGGACTCGGACCGGATCTCGCCGCCGGAGACCGACAGCGTGCCATCTCCGTTCGCCGTGCAGCTGACGTTGCCCGATCGCCACGCGACATAGGTGACCTGGACGCCCCTGGTGCTGCCGTTCGCCTGTGCCGCGATGCCGGAGACATTCACCGCCGTGTTCGAGACGGCCGACGCCTGCGTCGTCGCCGGGTCGAAGTACACGGAGCCGGCGACGGTCACGGACGTGCGGAACCCGCCGCCTTCGTTCCCGCCGCCCGTCGGCGGCTGGAACTGGCTGATCGGGACGATCGTGAGGGTCTGCGCTCCCGGCGACAGCGCGATGTCTGCGGTGGTGGTCGCCCCCGTGCGGTTGATGACCTCGCCCGTCTCCTCGATCCGGAACGAGACGGCGTCGTCGGCGGCGTCGATCGATAGCCGCACCGCCCCGCGCCCGCGGTCGGAGACTCCCGGTCGATACTCCGGCGTGGCCGTCGCGTTCGCCACGACCGGGGCGGCATAGGCCCAGCTCGTGTGCGGGGAGGTGGCGGCCGATGTGCCGACGGCGTTAACCGCTGCCGCCGTGAAGGTGTGCGGCGCACCGTTGGTCAGCCCGTTCACCGTGCAGCGGTACACGGCACCGGCCGGACTGCAGGAGGCATTGGCCGCTGCCCCGTCCTGGAGGATGGTCACGCCCGACACCGCGGGGTGGGCGCGGCGCGCCTCGCCGAGCGGCACCTCCAGCACGACGGTCGAGCGGGTGAAGCCCACGGTGGTCACGCTCGCGGGCGCCTGCGGGAATCCCTGCAGGTCGAGCGTGAGGGTGCCCGTGCCGGTCCGCCCCTGCGCGTCGGCCACGACGAACGAGACCACGCACTGCCCGCCCGGCGCTTGCCCGCCACCGGGCCAGCTCGCGGTGATCGTCTTGGCACCCGCCGTCGAGAGCGAGGCGACGTCGCAGCGCGATCCCGCCCCGAGCGACATCAGTCGCAGCCCGGATCCCGGCTTGCCGGCGAAGGGATCGTACTCGCCCGCCACATCGACGACGTCGATCGAGCAGCGGGCGCTGGTGACGACGCACTGCTTCGTGAAGGTCGCTCCCCGCGGAGCGTCCGGTGGGGCCGCGCCCACGACCAGACGCACGGAGGCTGAGGGCTGCCCATACTGCGGCACCGTCACGCTGACGTTCTCGGTGTTGCCCGGTCGCGCGTCGGCACGCGCCTCGATCGTCAGCTTCGCCCCGCTCTGCGTGACCACGAACGCCGAACCCGAGTAGACGATCCGGTACTCGAGGGAGCCTGCGTTGCCCTCGCGCCCGCCTTCCCACGCGGCCATGTTGGCGTAGAGGTCGACGCTCTCCGTGGCTCCCGGCGCGATCGTGTGCGAGATCGAGGAGAGCAGCAGCTGCGGTTCGGACGGACGGATGCTGACCGGGACGTCGATGTAGGACCAGCGCTTCTGTCCGTCCAGACGCACCGGGATCAGACAGGTGTCCGACCACGGCGCCTCACGCCCGGCACGGTACTCCGCCGTGCGGGGGCCGTCGGCCGCGCACGAGGCCGCAGCCCGCTGCGCGGTGAACGCTCCGGAGCCGATCTCCACGGCATCCGACGACGGCAGATCGAGGTAGTCCGGCACCGCGAAGCTGACGGCCGCGTCCTCGTCGACGACGACCGGCGTCGCGCCGGGGACGAGCTGGACCTGCATGTCGTCGAACGCCGGGATCCGCAGAAAGCCGTAGGCGGTCACGTCCCGTCCGCCGGCAGCGGTTCCGGTGAGCTGGAAGGGCACCAGTGCGCCCTCCTTCGGCGCGGGGCCGATGATCCGGTTCCCCTTCACCGTGTACCCGGCCTGTTCGCCCCACAGGCTCAGACGGAGCGACGAGACGTCGCCGGACGGCCAGCGCACCCGGTCCGTGACGACGTCGAGGCCACCGTCCACGAGGTCGTCCCGGTCGCGCGCCGTGAGCACCGTGTCCGTCACGACCGGCTGATCGGCGACCGTGCCCTCGGTCACGGTCAGCACGATGAGCCCCTGTGCCGTGCTCCCGGTCCGCGTCGACTTCACGGTGTAGAAGTAGGAGTTCGTCCCCGCCGTCTCCCCGGCGCGCAGCACGACGCGGCCGTCTTCCAGGGAGGTGTCGGAATCGATCAGTGCATTCAGCCGCTCGTACAGCGGGTTCCCCTTGACGGGAGGCGCGTTCGGGACGAGCGCGGTGATCTCCAGCTCGCTCTGCGCCGGGTCGAGGTCGTTCGACCGGGGGTCCAGCACGACCGGGGTGCGGGATCCCGCCTCGACCCGGACGTAGTCGCTGAACGTCACCGGAGCGGCGTCCTCGACATCCGCGTCCAGGACGCCGATGCGGACGGCACCGCTGCCTTCCTCACCCTGCGGGTCGCGCACGGTGTACCGGAACGACACCTGTCCGCCGTCCACGCCCCCGGCCGGGGCCCGGTAGACGATCGCCTCGCCGCTGGCCGAGATGGTCGCGGTGCCCCCGCCCTTCTTCGGCTGGTCGACGCCGGACAGCACCACGCGGTCCCCGTCTCCGTCCATCCCGGTCGTCGGTACCGGAATCGTCACGGTCTGCCCGCTGAGGACGCGACCGGTGAGAGGGATCGGCGTGGGAGCGCGGTTCGTCCCCGGCGGGACGACGGTGACCGTCACGACGCCGTCGTCGGACAGGGAAGGGTTCCGTTCGAGCGAGACCGAGTACGTCAGCCGATAGGTGCCTGGCGTCTTCGGTGCCAGGTAGCGCAGAGCATTGCGGTCGGCGAAGACGAGTTCGTCCGGTTCGCCCGACCCCGTCACCTCCGGGAGCACGAGGAGCGGCTCCCCGCGGGGGGCGATGTCGTTGGCGGCGACCTCGATGCGCGTGAGCGAGCCCGCCCGCACCGTCACCGCGTCCGGGAAGACGATCGGGCGGGTGACGGTGGACGGCGGGGCGAGGAACACGCTCACCGTGCCCTGGACGGCCCCGCCCGCGCCATCCGCGACCGTGACGGTGGCCTTCCCGATCAGGCCGGGCTCGCCGTCCTCCGTCGTCCCGTTCACCCGCAGGCTCTCGTTCCCGACCACGCGCACGTTGAGCTGGGGCGTCGAGCTCACGGCGTCGGACAGCAGCAGCACCCGTCCGCTGGTGTTCTGCACCGCGCGGAGCACATCGACGGTCGTGTCCTCGCCCTCGCGCACGAACGCCGTCAACGGCGCCATCGCGAGCGCAGCGGACCCGTCGACCGCCGTGACGCGGATAACCGCGGACTGCTCGGCCTGGGTCGTGGCGTCCTGCGCGGTGTACGTGACCACGTACTGGCCGGGCTCTGCCGCGGTCAGCTCCACCGTGCCGGCCGCCGCGTTGGGCGTGACCTCGAAGCCCTGCGCGGTCGCGGCGGTCTGGACGGCGTCGACGAGGCGATACGACCCGGAGCCCCCGGACAGATGATCGGAGATGCGGAGGGACTGCCGCTCACCGACGCGCGCGGTCACCGCGACGGCCGATGCCTGGAGGGCGGGGCTGCCGCTGACCTGGACCTCGAGGGTCTTCTCCGCGGTCGCACCGTGCACGTCCTGCACCACCACCGTGACCGGGATCACGGCATCCGCGGCGTTCGGGTCGGTGTGCCGGATGGCGACGCGGCCGTCGTCCGTCGGCGCCACCATCACCGGTGCCGAGGGATCCGTCTCGTAGGCGTCGCTCAGGATGAAGGCATCGCCCTCGGGGTCGACCCAGCCGGAGAGCGCGGAGACGATCGTGCTGCCGCCGGCGAGGATCTGCGGCGTCGGCCACTCCTGCTTGCAGGCGTCGACGCCGCACCAGACCGGGGCGGAGTTGACTCCGGGATCGACGACCGTCAGCGTCACGGTCGCCGGCGGCGAGACGGCCGCACCGTCCGTCACGGCGTACGTGAAGCTCGCTTGACCGGAGCCCGCCTTCACATCGACGACCAGCGACTGCCCGTCCGCCACGAGCGCCAGTTCCCCGAATGCGGGATCGCTCAGCCCGGCCGCGACGGACTCGGGGTCGATCGTGAGGACGTCCTTCTTGTTCGGGTCGTGATCGTTCAGGAGGACCGGCAGGAGGACCTGCTCCCCCGCACGCACGCCGAACGCATCGTCGACGGCCACCGGCGGAAGCTGCTCCGCCACGTCCTCGACGACGATCGTGCCCTCCTGCTGCTCCGTGTCGTCCTCGATCTTCCACTGCTCGAGCGGGATCAGCACGCCGTCCGGCGCCGTCCAGATGAGGCCCGTCCCGGTCTCGACGAGCACCGCGCGGTCGCCGTTCCCCTGGAAGACCGGGTCGATGGCGGCCGCATCCAGCGTCTCGTCCGGGACCTGCAGCGGGGTGGTCTCCCCCGCGCTCCATAGGATTCCACCTCCGCTGTCGAGCCACGCCGCGTAGGTGTCCCCGCGGACCGTGACCGGTGCGGCGGGGACGCCGGAGGCCTCCGCCACCCGGTCGGCCTCTCCGGACGCGAGGTCGACGGAGACGAGGCCGTCCGAGTCCGCGACGAGCACCGCGTCGCCCTCGGCGGCTCCACGCTGCAGGCGTGCGTCCTCGGCGACGTCGAGCGTGACCGCCGCATCGCGACCGGAGAGCCACAGCTCGCCGGAGGTCGGCTGCAGCATCGCCCAGCGTTCCCCGACGACCGCGATCGCCAGGCCCTCCCCGGCTTCCGGCGCATCGGCCACGGGTGACTCATCCCCCAGGAACCGGTGCTCGTCGATGTCGAAGCGGCGCACGGCCCCCTCGTCCGCCGAGTAGAGGACGAGCAGGCCATCCGGCGACAGCCCGATCGCATCGGCGGTGTACGTCGGCGGGTCCTCCCCCTCCTCGACCTCGACCTCCGCGAAGGGGTCGACGAGGGCCGTGCCCGCTCCGGCCGCGAGGGTCGACACCGACACCTGCCCGGTGTCGGTGCGGTAGGCCACATAGGGCCCGGCGGAGAGGACGTCCCGGGTCCCGGCGGGCGTGGGCTGCGAGGCGAGCGGCGTCCCCTCCTCCGAGCTGTCGGAGAGCAGATCGGCGGGGCTCGCCGGATCGACGTCCCACCGCTGCCGGTTCCCCTGCGCGAACAGCACGGTGCTGGAGCCGCTCTGCCAGACCGCCTCGGGGTCGTCGACGTCGCGGACCGTGTCGATCTCGGCGAGTTCGGTGTTGACGCGGGCGTACTGCCCGCTGTCGCGCATGACCCAGACCGAGGGCTCGAGACGCGGCACCTCCTGCGACTGATACCCCTGTGCCGTCACCGCGAGCGCCACGACGACCACGAGCGCGATGATCCCGGAGATCAGCGCGATCAGCTTGCCCCTGGGCGGGGTCGCCGTCTCGGCGCCGGTGCGGTTGCGTGCCGCCATCAGAGGATCCCCGTGAGGAACAGGACCGCGGTTCCGAGCCCCGCGATGACGGCGGCGCCGATCACGGCGCCGATGATGCCGACGACGAGGGGGGACCGGCTTCGGCCACGGGTGCTCGCGGGGACGTCGTCCCGCTCACGGGGTGCGGCCTGCGGACGGGCGGCGCGCGCCGCTCTCCGCGAGTCGGGCGCGACCGTCGTGATGACCGGCCCGCGGACGCTCGTGTCCGAGAAGTTCACCGGCGCCGCCGCGGCCCACTCCGCCGACGCCGCCTCGAAGGCCGTCGGCGAGATGCCGAGCTCGTACTGCGCCCAGCGCAGCTTCTCCGCGAACTCCGCCATGCTCGCCGGCCGCTTCGCCGGGTCGCGGTGCATGGCGCTCGCGAAGATGTCGTCGATGATCGGCGGGATGCCGGGGACCGGAACCGCCGTGTACCGCGCCTTGATGATGCGGTCCGTGAGCTGGTCGCGCGAGTTCGAGCCGCGGTCGGCACGCTCGAACGGACTGCGGCCGGCGAGCAGCGTGTAGAGCGTCGCGCCGAGGCTCCACACCTCGCTGGGGATGGATCCGGACACGCGCTCCTGCAGCACCTCGGGGGAGCTCCAGGGCACGGACATCGCGATGGTCTCGCCCTCGCCCTCCTCGATGACGGCAGCGGCGATGCCGAAGTCGGCCAGCACGGGCGCGCCGAGCGAGTTGATGAGCACGTTCGACGGCTTGATGTCGCGGTGCAGCAGCCCGGCCCGGTGCACGGTCTCCAGAGCCCCGGCCATGCGCACGCCGATGTCGAGCACCTCCGCGAGCGGGAGCGGAGCCTTCTTGTACCGCGCGCTCATCGTGTCCGGGCAGTACTCCATCGCGAAGTACGGCCGCCCGTCCGCCGAGATGGAGGCCTGGTAGATCGTGACGATCGACGGGTGGGCGCTCAGCCGCGCGGAGATGTCGGCTTCCACGTTGAAGGTCTGCAGGACCTCGGGGTTCACGGCATCCGCGAGCAGGACCTTGACGGCGACGACGCGGCGCGGCATGTCCTGCTCGTAGAGGAACACATCGGCGAATCCACCGGACCCGAGCGGACGCACATAGCTGTACCCCGCCAGCGTCGGCGGTGTCGCTGCCATGCGCGTTGCCACACCTGCTCCTCACGGTCTGATGGGAGACCGCGCGCCTGCAGCCACCCGGCGTCGTGCGCCGGGGGATCCCCCGATGTGCCGAGTATATCGGGCGGGGGACTATGGCCCCGTGTTCTTCTCCGACGCGAGGTCAGGCCTTCCAGCAGCCCTCGATGTGGTCGTCCACCATGCCCGCCGACTGCATGAGGGCGTACATCGTCGTCGGCCCGACGAAGCGGAAACCGCGGCGCCGCAGTTCCTTGCTCAGCGCGGTCGACTCGGCAGTCACGGCGGGGACGTCGGCGAACTCCCGTGGCCGTGCTCCGGTCGCCGGCGGGGCGAACGACCACATCAGCGCGTCCAGCTCCCCGTCGGCCATCGACTCCACGATCCGCGCGTTGCCGATCGTCGCGAGGATCTTGGCGCGGTTGCGGATGATGCCGGTGTCGCTCAGGAGGCGTTCCACGTCTGCGTCGTCGAATGCCGCCACCGCCTCGGGCACGAACCCCGCGAACACCTCGCGGAACCGCGGGCGCTTGCGCAGGATCGTGATCCAGGACAGTCCCGCCTGGAACCCCTCCAGGGCCATCTTCTCGAACAGCGCGCGGTCCCCGTGGAGCGGCGTCCCCCACTCTTCGTCGTGGTACCGCCGGTATTCTGCGTCGTCGCCGACCCACGCGCAGCGCGCACGGGAGTCGGGCCCCAGGAGGAGGGAGGTCATCCCCTCACCGTATCCGCCCCCACCGACGCCCCCGCGTCCCCGTCCCCCATCCCGCGTCCCCTCGTCTTAGGTGCGAGTTCACTTCCGCCCCTCCCCTCGCCTCCCCAGGGCCGTTCTCCATCCCGCCACGACACACACCTCCGACGCTGGATCAAAAGCATCCCCCGAAACGCCCCAGCGGCACCATCCCCGTCCCGCACCCGCGCCTCCGACCCCTTACCCTCGCGCATCGGAGTGCCGTGACCTGGTGCGTCCGGTGTCGCTGCCGCACCTCGTCCTCCGCGGGGCGCCCTGCCGGGAGCGGCGCGGGATCAGAACCGTACCTGCGCGGCCCTCATCCGGAGACTTTTCCGTCCCGGCCCAGGGACTTGACGGTCGCGGGACGGATATCTCTCCCCAGCGAGGCACCGGAGGTGCGCTCTTGATCCCGCGTCGGATCGGACGCGGCGGGGACCGGATGCGGGACGGAAAACGCTCCTCAGGGGAGCACCAGAGGTGCGTTTTTGATCCGGTACCAGAGAGGACGGGGGCGGGGTCAGTCGGCGAAGGTGGCGGCGTCGATGACGAAGCGGTAGCGGACGTCGGACGCGAGGACGCGCTCGTACGCGTCGTTGATGGCCGAGGCGGGGATGACCTCGATCTGCGCGGTGATGCCGTGCTCCGCGCAGAAGTCGAGCATCTCCTGGGTCTCCCGGATGCCGCCGATGTTCGAGCCGGCGATGGAGCGTCGTCCGGCGATCAATGACCCCGCGTTCAGGGCGAGGGCCTCCGCGGGAGCACCGACGCACACGATGGTGCCGTCCACGTCGAGCAGCCCGAGGTACGAGCGGAGATCGATGACGGCGCTCACGGTGTTGAGGATCACGTCGAAGGAGCCCCGCAGGTCGCGGAAGGTGTCGCGGTCGCCCGTCGCGAAGTAGCGGTCGGCGCCGAGGCGGAGGCCGTCGTCCTGCTTCGCGAGCGTCTGCGACAGCACGGTCACCTCCGCGCCGAGGGCATGCGCGATCTGCACGCCCATATGACCGAGGCCGCCGAGTCCGACCACCGCCACGCGCGTGCCGGGGCCGACCTTCCAGTGCCGCAGCGGCGAGTACGTGGTGATGCCCGCGCACAGCAGCGGAGCCGCCGCGTCGAGAGGCAGGGCGTCCGGGATCCGCAGCACGAAGTCCTCGGTGACGACGACCTGCTGCGAGTAGCCGCCCTGGGTGATCGTGCCGTCGCGGTCGACCGCCCCGTAGGTGCCAACGGCGCCCTGCGTGCAGAACTGCTCGTCGCCGCGGAGGCAGTACACGCATTCCCGGCACGAGTTCACGAGGCAGCCGACACCGACGCGGTCGCCGAGGGCATGCTTCGTGACCTCGGACCCCACCGCGGCGACCGTTCCGGTGATCTCGTGTCCCGGGGCCAGCGGGTACTGCTGCGGACCCCAGTCTCCGCGCACGGTGTGGATGTCGGAGTGGCAGATGCCGGCGAAGGCGATGTCGATGAGGATGTCGTGCGGGCCCAGCTCCCGGCGCTCGATGACGGTCTTCTCGAGCGGGGCGGCTTCGGCGGGGGCGGCGTAGGCGGTGACGGTCGACATGATGCTCCTCGGGTCGGTACTCGCCGAGACTATCCGCCCGCGCCGATGAATCCGCTGTCCGGAGGGCCCGGGCCGTGGGGACAGCCCGGGCCGACCGCTCAGCGCTTCTGCCGCTTGAGGGTCTTCTCCAGGACGGGAGCCTGACCGCTGGCCTCGAGGTCGGCGTAGTACGCACGGGCCTCGTCCTGCCGCTGCTTCTCCGCGCCGCTCGCGATGGGGGCCCGCACGTGCTCGGGCTCGTAGCCGAACGCGTCCACGAGGTCGAGGGCGTACGGACGCAGCCGCGCGCACAGTCGATCGATGTAGCTCGACACCGCCGCCGCCCGCTGGGTGGAGAGGCGTCCGTGGATGAGGTGCCAGGCGAGGTGCTTCTCGATGAGCTGCAGACCGAAGAGGTCACGTAGCCAGGTCATGACCTTCTTCGTCTCGGCGTCGTCCATCGCGTGGACGGCGTCGGTGAAGGCCTCCCACTGCAGCAGCTCGCCGTGCGCCCTGGCCGCCTCGATGAGCTCGGCCTGGTTCTCGTTGAACAGCCGCGCCCCGAGCGCCTTGTCCTTGCCGGCGGCACGCAGCCGGGTCGCGATGTCGGCGACCATCTGCTGCACGCGGCCCGCGAGGAGGTCGTGCTGCTGCTCCTCGCGCAGTCCGCGCTCCACCGACCGGGCGACCTGACCGAAGTCGGTCACCGCCTGACCGAGCTGACGGAGGCCGGCGCCGTGGAACACCTTGCCTGCGGTCATCCCCACGGCGTAGCGCGCGAGCGCCGCCGCGTCCTTACCCTGGAACTGCTTCGCGTAGTCGGTCAGCAGCCGCTTGCCCACGAGCTGGAGCAGGACGTTGTTGTCGCCCTCGAACGTGACGTAGATGTCGAGGTCGGCACGGAGTCCGACGAGCCGGTTCTCGAACATGAAGCCGGCACCGCCGCACGCCTCGCGGGCTTCCTGCAGGGTGTCGAGCGCGTGCCAGGTCGACAGCGGCTTGAGCGCGGCCGCGAGCGTCTCCAGGTCCTCCCGGTCGTCCGGGGTGTCGGTGCGACCGGAGAAGACGCCGTCGAACTTCTGCAGGAACTCGTCGTGCGCGAAGATCTGCGCATACGTCGTGGCCAGGCGCGGGAGCAGACGGCGCTGGTGCTTGCCGTAGTCCATCAGCACGACCTCCTGCCCGTCCGCACCGTCGAACTGGCGACGCTGCGTGGCGTAGGTGATCGCGATGTGCAGGCCGAGCGCGGAGGCCCAGGAGGCGGCGCCGTCGAGCGAGACGCGTCCCTGCACGAGGGTGCCGAGCATCGTGAAGAAGCGGCGGCCGGGGCTGTCGATCGCGCTCGAGTAGGTGCCGTCCGCGGCGACGTCGCCGTAGCGGTTCAGCAGGTTCGTGCGCGGGATGCGCACCTGGTCGAAGGAGAGCCGGCCGTTGTCGATGCCGTTCAGTCCACCCTTGAGGCCGTCGTCCTCTCGGCCGATGCCCGGCAGATCCACGCCGTCCTCGCCGCGCAGGGGCACGTAGAAGCAGTGCACGCCGTGGTTGACCCCGTTGGTGATGAGCTGGGCGAAGACCGTCGCCGCGATGCCGTGCAGCGCCGCGTTGCCGAGGTACTCCTTCACAGCTCCCCGGAACGGCGTGTGGATGACGAACTCCTCCGTCTCCGGGTCGTAGGTGGCGGTGGTGCCGACCGCGGCGACGTCGGAGCCATGCCCGATCTCGGTCATCGCGAACGCGCCGGGGATCGACAGATCCATGACACCGGGGAGCCACCTGTCGTGGTGCTCCTTCGTGCCGAGCTGCAGGATCGCGGAGCCGAAGAGCCCCCACTGCACGCCCGACTTGATCTGCAGGCTCGGGTCGGCGGCGACGAGCTCCTCGAAACCGGCGATGTTGCCGCCGTTGTTCTCCTCGCCGCCGAAGCGCTTCGGGAACGCCCGGTGCACGGCCTTGTTGTCGACGAGGAGGTGGAGCTGGCTGAGCACGCGCTCGCGGTGGTCGTCCTTGCCGAGCTCGTCCTTCCGCCAGAACGCGGAGTCCTTGATCATCTCGCGGGCCTGGCGGCGCACGTCGCCCCAGGTGCCCATGAGGGCGTCGTTCAGGCGGGCGACATCGATCCGCGGGGCGGTCGCGCTCTCGCGCGGGTCAGGTGTCGTCGAAGGGCGGACGGCGGCGTCGACCATGAGCGTTCCTCTCGGAGAGACGAAAGTGGATGCCTCTCATGGTAGGTGTGCGACAAAACGACACGAAGTCCCCTGTCCGCATCCTCCAACCATCGGCCGCCCCGTCCGCGCCCGTCGTTGTCGGCTCGCGACAGGTTCCGCCGCGTAGCTCCGTCGACCCACCCTCTTCCGTGCGTCCCGGCCCGTTGCGAGCGTCGGCAAAGGGGTGGCTCGCGCGGAAGGGGGTGGGTCGGGGTCAGGAGGCGGCGATCACGGCGAGGACGCCGTCGCCGTAGGCCTCGCGCTTCTTCGCACCGATGCCGGTGATGCCCTCGAGGTCGGCGTGCGATGTGGGCCGATGCTCCGCGAGAGCACGGAGCGTGGCATCGCCGAAGACGATGTACGCGGGGACGCCCTGTTCCCTGGCGATCTCAGTCCGCCAGGCCCGCAGCGCCTCGAACAGCTCCCGGTCTCCGGCGTCGAGGGCGTCGGCGGCACTCGCCTTCCGGGCGCGAGACGGCGACGACGGGCGCCCGATCGTGTCTTTCCGGAGCGGAACCGCGGTCTCGCCGCGCAGCACTCCCGCCGCGGCCTCTCCGGGGGCGAGCGTGCCGTAGTCGCCCTGAGCGACGAGGATGCCCCGGGCGAGGAGCTGGCGTACCACGCTCCGCCAGTCCTGGTCGGAGAGGTCGGCGCCGATGCCGTAGGTCGCGAGGGCGTCATGCCGCTGCTGGCGGATGCGCTCGGTCGAGGCCCCGCGGAGGATGTCGATGAGGTGGCCCGCGCCGAACGCCTGATTCCGCTCCCGCTTGAGCCGCACGATCGTGGACAGCAGCTTCTGCGCGGGGACGAGCCCGTCGAAGGTCGCGGTGTCGTCGAGGCACGTGTCGCAGTTGCCGCACGGCTGCGAGTCCTGGCCGAAGTACCCGAGGAGGTTCTGCCGGCGGCACTCCACCGTCTCGCACAGCGCGAGCATCGCGTCGAGGTGCTGCCCCATCCGCATCTTGAACGTGCGGTCGCCGGGACTCTGATCGATCAGACGGCGCTGCTGCACCACGTCGCCGAGCCCGTACGCCATCCACGCCACGGACGGCTCGCCGTCGCGGCCGGCACGCCCGGTCTCCTGGTAGTACCCCTCGACCGACTTCGGCAGATCGATGTGGGCGACGAAGCGCACGTCGGGCTTGTCGATGCCCATGCCGAACGCGATGGTCGCCACCATCACGACGCCGTCTTCACGGAGGAAGCGCGACTGGTTCGCCGCCCGCACCTCGGCAGGGAGACCGGCGTGGTACGGCAGCGCGTCGAGACCCTGCGCGGCGAGATAGGTCGCCGTCTGCTCGACGGACTTGCGGCTGAGCGCATAGACGATGCCCGCCGCCCCCTCCGGCTGCGACCGGATGAACTGCACGAGCTGCTTGCGGGGATCGACCTTCGGGACGATGCGGTACTGGATGTTCGGGCGGTCGAAGCTCGCCACGAAGTGCTGCGCCGCATCGAGGTGCAGGCGCTCGGTGAGTTCCTTGTGCGTGGCCCGCGTCGCGGTGGCGGTCAGAGCCATGCGCGGGACGCCGGGGAATCGCTCGCCCAGGTCGCCGAGGGCGAGGTAGTCCGGTCGGAAGTCGTGACCCCACTGCGACACGCAGTGGGCCTCGTCGATGGCGATGACACTGAGCGTGCCGCGCTGCAGGAGGGAGGTGGTCTGCGAGCTCGACAGCCGCTCCGGGGCGACGTAGAGGAGGTCGAGCTCTCCGGCGACATAGGCGCGCTCGACCTCGCGGCGCTCCTCGATCGACTGGGTGGAGTTGAGGTACGCGGCCTTCACACCGTTGGCGCGCAGCGCGTCGACCTGGTCGTGCATGAGCGCGATGAGCGGGCTGATGACCAGTCCGGTGCCTTCGCGCACGAGCGCGGGCACCTGATACGTGATGCTCTTGCCGCCGCCGGTGGGCATCAGGACGACGGCGTCGCCGCCGCCGATGACCTGCTCGACGATGGCCGCCTGATCGCCGCGGAAGTCGTCGTAGCCGAACACGGTGTGCAGTGCCTCGCGGGCCGTCGCATACCGGCTGGGCGCGGCGCGGCGGACGGCCGGCGCGGTGGTCACCGCGGTCGTCGGACCAGGACCCCAGTCGAGGGGCGGCTCGAAGCCAGCACCCTGCGGCTCCCAGTCCATCGGCTCCGGCGGCTCGGTCGGCTCCCACCCGTCGTCCCAGGGCTGGTCGGATGCCGCGTCCGGCTCGGGGATCCATCCGTCGTACGGATCTCGGGGAGTCTGCGGCATCCCTCCAGCGTAATCACCCCGACGGACAGCGGCACGGCGACGTCCACAGGCCCGCACTGTCGATCCCGGGCGTAGGTTGGTTCCAGACGCCGGAAGGAGCATCCGATGACCGACATCACCGTGACCCGCAACGACGAGGCCTCCCGCTACGAGATCCGTTCCGATGACGTGCTGGCCGGGTTCGCCGAGTTCGACACCCGCCCCGGCGCGATCCGCTTCCTGCACACCGAGATCGACCCCGCTTTCCAGGGCCAGGGCCTGGCCGGGAAGCTCGCCGCGGCGGCGCTGACCGACGTGGCGTCGACGGGCGACGCGATCGTGCCGCTCTGCCCGTACATCGCGAAGTACCTTCAGACGCACGAGGTGCCCGGCGCCGAGATCCGCTGGCCGCAGCGCCCGGGCTCGACGGCGGACGGCCCGGTGCAGAAGGAGTCGGCCGGCGCGGACGAGGACCCCACGGGCAGGGCGGAATGATCGGGCAGCGCCGCCTCGTCCTCGAACCCCGGGCGGTGCCGCTCGGCGGTGTGCGCGGCATGGAGGTGCTGCGGGTGCTGCCGCATCGCAACCTCCCCACCATCGGCGCCTGGTGCTTCCTGGACCGGTTCGGCCCGGCCGAGACCCGGATGCGGGTCGAGCCGCATCCGCACATCGGTCTGCAGACCGTGACCTGGCCGCTGGTCGGCGAGATCCGGCACCGTGATTCGCTGGGAAGCGATGCCGACCTCCGGCGCGGACAGCTCAACCTCATGACGGCGGGCAACGGCATCTCGCACTCGGAGTACTCCATCGGCGACGAGCCCGTTCCGCTCGATGCGCTGCAGTTCTGGGTCGTGCTCCCGGAGTCCGCGCGCCACGGGGACGGCGGCTTCGAGCGGCACACCGACCTGCCGACGACGACCCTCCCGGCCGCGACCGGATCGGACGCCACGGCCACGGTCGTGCTCGGCGAGTTCGCGGGCGTGCACTCGCCGGCGACCGTGCACACGCCGATCGTCGGGGCGGAGATCGTCGTGCCGGCCGGAACCACGGTGCGCCTGCCGCTGCGACCGGAGTGGGAGCACGCGCTGCTCCTCGTCGAGGGCGACGCCGCCGTCCCCGAGCACGCGATGACCCGCAACGACATGCTCTACCTCGGCGATTCCCGCGACGGCGTCGAGGTGACCAGCAGCGAAGGCGGGCTGCTGTTCCTCCTCGGGGGTGAGCCGTTCGAGGACGAGATCGTCATGTGGTGGAACTTCGCCGGGCGCTCCCACGACGAGATCGCCGCCGCCCGCGAGGATTGGGAGGCCGCATCCCCCCGGTTCGGCGTCGTCGAGGGGCACGACCAGCGCATCCCCGCGCCGCCGCTCCCCCCGGTGCGCCTGATGCCGCGCAGCCGCACCCTCTGACCCCCGCTCCCGCACCCGCTCCCCACAGGCACTCCCGCTGATCCAGGCACTCCCGCCAGAACAGGCACTCCCGCTGATTCAGGCACTCATGACTCTCCCTGCCTGATCTCACTCCACTGCCTGCCCTCGCGCGCAACCCCGCTGACGCGCCTGAACAGGCATCCACGCCAACACAGGCACTCCCGCCAGAACAGGCACTCATGATCCTCCCTGCCTGTGCTCGCGCCAGTGCCTGCCGTCGCGCTGAAGCCCCCAGACCCGACCACACCGACCCCGCTTCAGGCACTCACGCTGGCTCAGGCTCGATGGGCTTTCACCTGCCTGAACCCGCGTGATCGCCTGTTCCCGGAAGCAGGGGTAGGAAGCAGGACAAGAATCAGAAGCAGACTCAGGCGCGGTCGGGGGTGTGCACGCGGGCGAGGAAGCGGTCCGTGCGGGGCGAGGGCCCTCGAGGGTCGAGCAACGACACGGCCACCGTGACTCCGGTCGCTAGCGGGATCGTCCAGGCGGCGGGCTGCGCGAGGTACGGTGCCGCGACGCCGACCCCGTCCACCGCGGCGTGCACGAGCAGGGCGAGCCCGGTCGCGACACCGCCGGACACCATGCCCGCGACCGCCCCGCGCGCGGTGAGACCCCGCCACCACACGCCCAGCAGCACCACGGGCGAGAGCGTCGACGCCGCCACGACGAACACCACCCCCACGCTCGACACAAGTCCCGCGGGCACCGTGAGCAGCGCGACCCCCAGCGGCACGAGCGCACACAGCACCGCGGACAGCCGGAAGGAGCGCACGGAGCCGGAGAAGACGTCCTGGCTGATGACCCCCGCGAGCGAGACCACGAGTCCGGCCGAGGTCGCCAGGAACGCGGCGAAGGCCCCGGCGACGATGAGCGCCGTCAGCAGCTCACCCGCGAGCCCGGGGAACACCCGCGACGGGAGCTGCAGCACCACGGTGTCGGCGATCCCCGGCTGCGCGAGGTCCGGCGCGGCGATCCGCGCCAGGAGCCCCATCGCGCTCGACACGGCGTAGAACGCGCTCACCATGGCGATGACGATCACGGTGGTCCGCCGCGCGGAGGCTCCGGTCGGGCTGGTGTAGAACCGCACCAGGACGTGCGGCAGGCCCATCGTGCCGAGGAGCAGCGCGAGCAGCAGCGACGCGGTCTCGTAGGCGTCGAAGCCGGACGGCCCGGCCTCGGCGGGGAAGACGAGGGCGGGATCGACGTCGTGCGGGCCGCCGCTCAGGGCGAACGCGATGCACACCACCGGCACGAGGAGTGCCGTGAGCTTGAGCCAGTACTGGAACGCCTGCACGAAGGTGATCGCACGCATGCCGCCCGCCGCGACCGCCGCCGCCACGAGCACCGCGATCGTCACGGCGCCGACCCACTCCGGCAGCCCGGCGACCACGACGAGCGTGATGCCCGCGCCGTGCAGCTGCGGCACGATGTAGAGCCAGCCGATGATGAGGACCGCGAGGCTGGTGACACGGCGCGCGGCGGTCGAGTCGAGCCGGGCCTCGACGAAATCGGGGATCGTGTACGCCCCGCTCCGGCGCAGGGGCGCGGCCACGAAGACGAGCACGAGCAGGTACCCCGCGGCGTACCCGATGGGGAACCAGAAGCCGCGGGCGCCGTCCAGCAGCACCAGCCCGGAGAGTCCGAGGAAGGTGCCGGCCGACAGGTACTCGCCGCTGATGGCCGAGGCGTTCCAGACCGGACGCACCGTCCGCGACGCCACGAAGAAGTCGCTCGTCGTGCGCGACACCCGCAGCCCGTACACGCCGATGAGGAGGGTGGCGATCACGACCAGGGCGACCCCGACGAGGTCGAGCACGGCGTTCACTCGCGGTCCCGCAGGGCGCGGTACCGCCGCTCGTTGCGGACCGCCGTGCGCACGTAGAGCACCGCGAACACGAGGATCACCGGGTAGAACGCGAAGGCCTGGAGGAGCCACGACAGCGGCAGCCCGCCGAGGACGACGGCGTCGATCTCGGGGATGAGCGCGATCCCGAGTGCCAGGGCGACGACGACCACCACGAAGCCGGCGACGGTGCCGAGGGCGAGCCGGAGCTGACTGCGCATCAGGGCACGGGCGTAGACGGCGTCGGCCTCCGCGACCGGGGCTCCGGGCAGCGCGATCCCCCGGGTGGCGGCGGAGGAGCGGCGGGGCGGGGTGTCCGCGGTGACCCGCACCCGCTTCGGCACCTCGGTCATCCGGCCCCCTCTCCGCGCACGAGGGCCTCCCGCACCGCCGCGACGAGCCTTCTGCTCACCGGCAGCACGGCCCTGCCGACGACCACGACGGGATCCCCGCCCGACAGCCGCGCCTCGGTCACCGCGGCCATCCGGACGAGGGTGGAACGGTGGATGCGGAGGAACCCGGCCGGCGCCCACCGCGTCTCGAGCTCGGAGAGCGGGATGCGCACGAGGTGGCCGGGACCGTCGTCCTCGGTGTGCAGCCGCGCGTAGTCGCCCTGCGCCTGCACCCAGCGCACATCGCTGCGCCGCACGAACCGCACGGACGCGCCCACGGTCACCGGCAGCACCTCGTCCTCGCCGCGCGGCGCCGCCTCCTGCGCGACCACTCTGTCCACCGCGCTCCGCAGCCGTTCCCGTCGGACCGGCTTGAGGAGGTAGTCCGCCGCGCGCAGCTCGAACGCCTCGACCGCACGGGCCTCGTCGGCGGTGACGAACACGACCGCGGGCGGTTCCGCGAGACCGAGGAGCGCGCGGGCGAGCTCGGTGCCGAGAAGGCCGGGCATGTGGATGTCGAGAAAGGCGATCCGCACCGCACGCGCGGAGAGCTGACGCAGCGCGTCGGCGCCGTTGCCCGCGGTGAGGATCTCACCGATGCGCGGGTCGGCGCGCAGCAGGTGCACGAGCTCGTCGAGGGCCGGCTGCTCGTCGTCGGCGACGAGGACGTCGATCATGCCGCTCCTCAGTCGTCGTCCGGGTCGTGGAGGGGCTGCGATTTCGGGACTCGCATGCGCACCAGGGTACCCGCGCCGGCGTTGGTCTCCACGACCAGACCGCCCCCGCTGCCGTAGACCTGGCGGAGCCGGGTGTCGACGTTCCGCAGGCCCACGTGACCGCCCTCCTCGCGCGCCGTGAGCAGCGCGCGCAGGCCGTCCGGGTCCATTCCCACGCCGTCGTCCTCGACGAGGATCTCGGTGTGCGTGCCGTCGTCGCGGGAGGTGATGCGGATCTCGCCGCCGCCCTCCCCCGGCTCCAGGCCGTGCCGCACCGCGTTCTCCACGAGCGGCTGCACGGAGAGGAAGGGGATGACCGTCGCGAGGGTCTCCGGCGCGATCTGCAGCGTCACCCGCAGGCGGTCGCCGAACCGCGCCCGCTCCAGTTCGAGGTACGAGTGGATGCTGCCCAGCTCTTCCGCGAGCGTGGTGAACTCTCCCTGCCGGCGGAAGGAGTAGCGGGTGAAGTCGGCGAACTCGAGCACGAGGTCCCGGGCCCGGTCCGGGTCGGTCGTGATGAACGAGGCGATCGCGGTGAGGGCGTTGTAGATGAAGTGCGGGGAGATCTGGGCGCGCAGAGCCCGGAGCTCCGCCTCGGCGAGCTGGGTGCGGGAGGCCTCGAGTCCGCCGAGCTCGACCTGCGCCGCACACCAGTCGGCGACCTCCTCCGCCGCCCGTACGAGCGCGGCCCGCACCGGGGACGCGAAGGCGACGACCACCCCGACCGTCACCCCGTCGACGAGGATGGGCGCGCCGACCGCCTCCAGGTCGTCCGTCCGGGCGGGCGAGGGGAACACCTGCCTCCGCCCGGACGCGCGCACCTGGGCGGCGATGCGCACGGCGGCGGATTCGAGCCCGTCCGCGGCGCCGTCGAGGGTGACCGTGTCGTCCTCGCCGACGATGGCGACCGCGGCGCTGCCCAGCAGGGCGCGCAGGTGCCGGGCGGCCTTGACGGCATCCGGCCCGGTCAGTCCGCCGCGGAGGTGCGGGGCGGCGAGGCTCGCCTGATGCAGCGCCCGCAGCGCTCCCTGCTCCGCCTCGCTGCCGAGGTCGGCAGACCCGCGGGCGAACCGCCGGGCGAGCAGCAGCAGCGCCGTGAGGGCGATGCCGCCGAGCGCGCCGAGGATCGCGGCGAGGACGACGTCGTTCATGCGCTCAGCCTAGGGACGCGCCGGCGGGCTCAGCAGCAGCGGGCACCGGGATTGCGGTCCTGGTCGTCCATCCGCTGACGCCAGAACTGCCGCTCCGTCAGCGGCTCCTCGTCCGGATGATGCCGCCGGTGATGGGCGACGTACGTGGCGTACGCGGTGTCGCCCATCAGCGTCGTCATGTACCAGCGGATGCCGCGGCCGACCCGGCCGAGGGCGCTCCACAGCGCCCGCAGCGGGGAGGTCGCGGCATCCGTCCGATCCATCGCGTGGGTCATCTCAGTGCCGTGCCGCCGCGCGCTCTTCGGCGAGGATCGGCTCCCACTGCTTCTCCAGCTCGCGCTCCTCCGCGTCGGGGAGGAACCCGGCCGGGGCGAACCGGCGCGACGGGACGGGCGGGTCCTCGGTGTTCTCGCCGCCGCCGTTGCGGATCGCCTTCACGGTCGCGATGACCGCCATGACGATGACGATGATCGCGAGCACCACGAAGATGATCGACAGCGTGCCCTGCACCGCGGTGTTGCGGATGACGGCCTGCAGCACGTCCGGCGCGCCGAGCGTGGTGTCACCGGAGTTCAGCGCCTCCAGGTAGCGGAAGTGGTTCGCCCAGTATCCGATCGCCGGCACCGGCGAGAAGATCTTGTAGAGCGAGGCCGTGATGGTGACGACCGCGGTGAAGGCGAGCGGCAGCGCGATGATCCACAGCCACCGGAAGTAGCTGCGACCACGCTTGGCGACGATGGCCAGCACCACGGCGAGCGCGATCGCCGCGAGCAGCTGGTTCGCGATGCCGAACAGCGGGAAGAAGGTGTTGATGCCGCCGAGCGGGTCGGTGACGCCGAGGATGAGGATCGCTCCCCAGCCGGCCACCATGATCGCGGTGCAGATCCACACCCCTGGGCGCCAGGAGACGTCGCGGAACTTCGGGAACCAGGCACCGATCGAGTCCTGCAGCATGAAGCGGGCGACCCGGGTTCCGGCGTCCACCGCCGTGAGGATGAACAGGGCCTCGAACATGATCGCGAAGTGGTACCAGAACGCCATCAGCGCCTGTCCGCCGAGGGCCTGCTGCATGATGTGCGCGAGGCCGAGCGCGAGCGTCGGAGCCCCTCCGGTGCGCGAGACGATCGACTCCTCACCGACCGCCGCCGCCGTGCCCGTGAGCATGTCGGGGGTGAGGTTCACCCCGGTCAGCCCGAGCGAGTTCACGAAGGCGACCGCTCCCTCCACGGTGCCCCCGGTCGCGGCGGCCGGGGCGTTCATGGCGAAGTAGATGCCCTGGTCGATCGAGATCGCGGCGACGAGGGCCATGATCGCGACGAACGACTCCATGAGCATGCCGCCGTAGCCGATGAACCGGGTCTGCCGCTCCTTCTCGACGAGCTTCGGTGTGGTGCCCGACGCGATCAGCGCATGGAATCCGGACAACGCGCCGCACGCGATCGTCACGAACAGGAAGGGGAAGAGCGGCCCGGCGAACACCGGACCCATGCCGTTCTCGCCGAAGATGCTGACCGCGGGGACCGAGATCTCCGGACGCACGAGGACGATCGCGCCGGCGAGCATCACGATGACGCCGATCTTCATGAACGTGGAGAGGTAGTCACGCGGCGCGAGCAGCAGCCACACCGGCAGCACCGCGGCGATGAAGCCGTAGATGATGATGCCCCACGCGATCGTGGTGCGGTCGAGGTGGAAGAGCGCCTGACCCCACTCGGTGCCGGCGACCCAGCCGCCGCCGATGATCGCGGCCATGAGCAGCACGAAGCCGATGATCGAGACCTCGGTCACCTTGCCCGGGCGCAGGTAGCGCAGGTACACGCCCATGAAGAGGGCGATCGGGATGGTCATCGCGACGGAGAAGACGCCCCATGGGCTCTCGCCGAGGGCGTTCACGACGACGAGCGCGAGGATCGCGACGATGATGAGCATGATGAGCAGCGAGGCGATGATCGCCGCGGTGCCGCCGATCTTGCCGAGCTCCTGCCGCGCCATCTGGCCGATGGTCCGGCCGCCGCGCCGCATCGAGAAGAAGAGCACCGTGTAGTCCTGCACGGCTCCCGCGAGCACGACGCCCACGATGATCCAGATGGTGCCGGGGAGGTAGCCCATCTGCGCCGCGAGCACGGGGCCGACGAGGGGTCCGGCGCCGGCGATGGCGGCGAAGTGGTGACCGTAGAGCACCCGGCGGTCGGTGGGGACGTAGTCCTTGCCGTCCTGCTTCACCTCGGCGGGCGTGGCGCGGCGGTCGTCGGGGCGGGTGATGTACCGCTCGATGACCTTGGAGTAGAAGCGGTAGCCGATCAGGTAGGTGCAGACGGCGGCGAACACGAACCAGATCGCGTTCACGGTCTCGCCGCGCACGATGGCGAGCATCACCCAGGCGACGCCGCCGAGGAGGGCGATGGCCGTCCACAGCAGGATCTTCGGCAGGGTCCAGCGGCGGCTCTTGGCCTCGTGCTCCGCGGAGAGGGCGACGGGTGGGAGGTTCGGGTCGGTCTCGATGACGGGGTCGTCGTCGACGAGCCCGGCGCCGTCGCGGCGGCGCGACGAAGGTGCGGTCATGGGGTTCTCCTCTGGGGGCGCATCATTGCGTCTCCCCACGGTAGGGAGTGCGTGCCGCTGTCGCTTCCGGATCCGGGGACGCTGCGACGAGCGGCGGGGGTCGTGCGACGAACGGATGCCCGGACGTCCTCGCCCCGGCACGTCTGCACGACCTGGATACGACGGCACGGCCGCACGAGGGATCACCTCGTGCGGCCGTGACCGGGTCGTGCAACCGTTCCCGGATCACCCGGGGGCGTCGGTCTCCGGAGGCGCGGTCGGCTCGGGAGTCGGCCCCGGCGTCGGAGTCGGCCCCGGCGTCGGAGTCGGATCCGGGGTCGGCGTCGGCTCGGGAGTCGGCGACGGCTTCGGCGCGGGCGTCGGCTGCTTCGGCGCGGCGTCCGCGGGCGTCGTGACCGTCACCACCGTGCGCACCGCCGAGTCGCCGTACTGGACGAGTCCGAGGTAGCGGGTGCCGGCGGTCAGACCGGTCCAGCTCAGCTCATAGCTCGTCTTCTCCCCGCGGACCGCGGCGATCGGGTTCGGCGTCGCGGTGAACGAGCCCTCTCCGTCCGGCAGCACGGAGGCGTGGGTCATGTCCCACGTCATCGGCCCGGTCGTGGAGTACACGTTCGCCACGACGAGGTAGGTGCCCGCGGTCGGTGCGGGGATCGTCACCTGCTCGTCGGCCGAGCCCGTCGCCGACTGCCAGCGCTCGTAGTAGCGCAGGTCGTCGGGGCTCACGACCCGGTAGACGGTGAGGTCGAGGTCACTGCCCTCGTCGTCGGACGAGTCGAGGTCGAACCGCGAGAGGGTGGCCCCCTCCGGCACGTCCACGATCCAGGACACGTCCTTGTTCGCGTCGCCCGAGTTCTCGTTCCCGGAGTGCCCCTCGACGGGGTTGTCCGGGTCGCTGAGGAGCTGGAACGGCGTGAGACCCGAGACGCCCAGCGCCAGGTCTCCGTCGAGGCCGGGGATGATGTCGACGGTCGTGCTGCCGTCGACGCCACTGCCGGTGACCTCGGCCGGGGCATCCGCCGTGACCGGGAACACCGCGATCGGCGAGCGCACCGTGTTCTTCTTGCTCGTCCAGGTGAGCGAACCCGTGGCCCACTGCTCGACCGGCGCGGTGGTGCTGTCGAACGTGACCGTGAAGGTCTTCGTCTGCCCGGGCTTGTCGAAGGCGAGCTGGGACGGCGTGACGGTGACGTTCACGCCGGGGACGGAGGCCTTCGCCGTGAACACGCCCTTCTCGGTCGACGTGACCGAGCGGGTGACGGTCTGCGCGCTGGCCAGGGACCCGATCGAGATCGATGCCTGGTTCAGGTCGCTGCCGTCGATGGGGTCGATGCCGGGGAAGTCCGACAGCCCCTTCCCGTCGAGGAAGGCCGCCCAGTCCTTGAAGCCGTTGAGGTAGAGCAGACCCGGGTTCAGGAACCGCGTCGCGTCGACCTGCCCTGCTCCCTGCTCGAACGGATTGGTGTTCTTCGAGCCGTCGGGCAGCACGGTGTCGAACGCGGTCGTCATCAGGGCCGAACGGATCTCGCCCGGGGTCGCCCGCGGATGCTCGCCGAGGTACAGCGCGCCGAGGCCGGCGATGTGCGGGGAGGCCATCGACGTCCCGGAGAGGATGCCGAAGGTCGGGTCCTCACCCGGGGCGTTGTGCGTGGCGGCGAGGATCGCCACTCCCGGAGCGGCGATGTCCGGCTTGAGGACGTCGGTGCCGTCGGCGAGCATCGGTCCGCGGCTCGAGAAGCCCGCGATCTGCGGGGTCGGCGTGGTCACACCGGTGGTGTTCTCGCCGACGAGGGTGATCGGCCGATCGACACCGCCCTGCACGTAGGCGAGCACGGCCGCGTGGTGCACGGCGTTCAGGTGCACGGTGGGCACGGCGTGGAAGTCGTTGTCGAGGGAGTCCGCACCGCCGGGCACGTTCACCAGGACCATCCCGATGCCCCCGGCGGCCTTCACGACCTGGGACTTCTCCGCGCGGGCGTTGCCGCCGCGGTCGCAGACGACGATGTGTCCGGCGACCTTCGCCGGGTCGAGGGTGCCCGGCAGGCACAGCTGCGCATCCGCCGCACCGGACGCCGCGGCATCCACGGCGGCGATGGAGGGTCCGGAGACGCTCTCACCGAACGGGACGGTCACCGAGGCGCCGGCCTGCTCGAAGCCGTCGAACTGCACGGTTCCCTCCCACGTGGGGATGGTGGAGGCGGCGACCGTGGTGTACCACGGCGAGGCGTGGTCGGCGGTGACCGGATCGGGGCCGTCGTTGCCGGCGCTGGTCGCGACGAAGACACCGGCGGCCGCGGCGTTGAGGAACGCGAGGTCCTCGGGAGCCATCACGGTGCTCGCGGCGCCGCCGCCGATCGAGTAGTTGATCACATCGACACCGTCCGCCACCGCCTGATCGATCGCGGCCACGAGGTCGCTCAGCGCGCAGATGTCATCCGTGGTCACTGTCGTGTCCGGGCCGACGTAGCAGGCCTTGTAGGCCGCGACCTTCGCCCCGGGGGCGACGCCGGAGACCGTTCCGAAGTCGACGCCCTCGATCTCGGCGTCCACTCCGAAGTTGCCTGCGGCGGTGCTCGCCGTGTGCGAGCCGTGACCGTCGCCGTCGCGCGGGGAGAGGTAGTCGTACTGGAAGTCGAACCCGGCCGCCTGGGCTCCCGCGAAGAAGTACTGCCCGCCGATGAGCTTCGTCGAGTAGTCGCGCTCGTCCCAGTCCTGACCATCGACCATCGCGCCGCGGAACTGTCCGCCGTCGGACTTGTCGAAGTAGACGTAGGTGCCGTCGGTGTACGGGTCCGTGCCCTTGTGCCGGCTGTTCTGCTTCTTCTGCTGCTTGAGCTTCTTGCCCTCGAACGAGGGGTGCTCGGGAGCGATGCCGGTGTCGATCACACCCACCACGACGCCCTCGCCGGCCTTCTTCACGCCTCCGGTCTGCTGCCACACCCCACCGCGGCCCTTGCGGTCGTCGCCGAGGCCGAGGTAGTCGGTCGAGGTCTGCGCGTCGGGGTGGCGGATCTCGTCCGGATACACCCCGAGGACGTCCTTCGAGGCGCGGAGCTGGTCCACCTGCTCACCCGAGAGGTCGGCGCTGAAACCGTTGAGCACGACCTGGTAGGTCGTGTCCGGGGTGACGCCGACGTCGTTGATGAGGCTCTTCTGCTCGGACTCGAGGTGCTTGACGTAGCGCCGCGCGTCCTGCGACTGCGTCTCGAGCTGCTCGCCCTCGTCAGGCTTCGTCGCCTTCAGGCCCTTGACGTCGCCTTCGTAGCTGGCGAGGGGATCGGCCTTCATGATCACGATGTAGTGCCCGGGGGTCCCCGCGACCGGAACGGGGTGCGTCACCTCCCCGGTCGCTGCGTGGCCTGCGGTTGCCGTCGATGCGATGAACAGCGTCGCCAGGGTGGTGGCTGCTGCGATCCGAAGGGGTGTTCGACCCATATCTCGCTCCTGATGATCCGATGATCCCGATGCCGCGTCGTCGCCGCACCGCGGCTCACGATAGCCCCGCCGTTCGGCGCCGGATCGAGAACTGAACGATGGTCGCCCCCGATCGTGCCGATCGGTCAGGATGGACGGCGGCCGACTCTCCGAATGTCGCCAGTAGGCTGGAGACGTGGCCCGAACCTCCGTCCTGTCGACCAGAGTGCTGCTGATCTGCGCGGCGATCGGCGTCGCCACGGGCATCCTCGGCGGCATCGCCGGATGGGTCACTCCCCTCCTCCTGGCCAGCCCGCTGCTGTTCCTCTACGGCCTCGTGCTGGGCTCGCACGTGCTGCCGGGCATCATCGCGCAGGAGGTGCTGCGGCTGCCGTTCGTGGCGCTCATCACGCACGTGTTCGCCGCCCTCATCGCGAGCGCCTTCAACCCGGCGTGGTCGCTGCGGTTCATCGGCACGGCGCTGCTCTTCGGTCTCATCCAGGAGGGTGTCGCCGCCCTCACCCGCTATCGCTCCTGGGGCGCCTGGCGGTTCTTCGTCTCGGCGGTCGTGATCGGCGTCGTCGTGGCGGTGGCGGTGTTCTTCGCAGCGAACCTCGCGGTCATGCCGCTCTGGGCCCAGCTGCTGTACCTGACGATCTCCGTGCTCGGCCCGGTGGCCTGGACGGCGATCGGCCTCGCCATCGGTTCGGCGCTGCGCACCGCCGGCGTCGCGCGCCGCTGATCACGCACCGGGCCCGCTGGCAGCACAGGTAAGGCTCAGCTAAGTTAGAGGCACACCCTCCGTCGAACCAGGGACGTGCCGTGCGCCCATCCGCACCCCTCCTCCGCGTGCGCGAGCTGACCCTCACCCACGCGGACGCCGTGCACCCGTCGCCCCGCGATGTGACCTTCGACATCGATCCCGGCGAGGTCGTGCTGCTGCTCGGCCCGTCCGGTTCCGGGAAGTCGACGCTCACGCTCGCTCTCAACGGCCTCATCCCGCATGCGCTCCCCGCGACCATGACCGGCACCGTCGAGGCCGGCGGCATCGACACCACCACCGCGCACACCGCGACGCTCAGCACGCACGTCGCCATGGTCTTCCAGGATCCGGACGCGCAGATCGTCACGGGGACGGTGTACGACGAGGTGGCCTTCGGTCCGGAGAACCTTCTTCTCCCGGTGGAGACCGTGCGCGCCCGCGTGGAGGAGGCGTTGCGGCGCGTCGGCCTGTGGGAGCGCCGCGACGACAACCCCGACCACCTGTCCGGCGGCGGGCGGCAGCGTCTCGCCATCGCCTGCGCCCTCGCGATGGGCTCTCCTCTCATCGTGCTGGACGAGCCGACCGCGAACCTCGACCCGCAGGGGATCGACGACGTGTACGCGGCGCTGACCGAGGTCGTGGCCGCCGGGGACCGGGCCATCCTCCTCGTCGAGCACAACCTCGACGCCGCGATGCGCTTCGTCACGCGCACCATCGTGCTCGACCGCGAGGGCCGGGTGGTCTTCGACGGTCCGGCGGCCGAGACCATCCGCGCACACGCCGACGAGCTCGTGGCGATGGGAGTCTGGCTGCCCGCCGCGACGCTCGCCGCGCTCCGCCTCCGCGACCGGGGGATCGTCCTCGACCCGCTGCCACTGACGCCCGAGGCGCTGGCCGCCGCACTTCCTCCCGGCCCCCGCGCCGCGTCCTCGGTGCCGGTCGGCGATCCTCGCCCCGCCGACCGGGAGCCCATCATCCGGGCCCGCGGCCTCACGGTCGCACGGCGCCGCACCGAGATCCTGCACGGGGTCGACCTCGACATCGCCGCCGGGAGCCTCACCGCGATCGTCGGGGCGAACGGGGCGGGCAAGACGACGCTGATCCAGGCTCTCGCCGGGGTCGTGCCGCCGCCGAGGGGTCGGGTCTCCGTCGACGGCATCGACCCCGGGACGGCCTCGCCTCGGGAACTCGCGGCGCGCATCGGCTTCGTGTTCCAGAACCCGGAGCACCAGTTCATCGCCGCCACCGTGTTCGACGAGCTCGCCCACGGTCTCCGCCTGCGCCACGTGCCGGACGACGAGGTCCGCACGCGGGTGGCGGAGATGCTGGAGCGGTTCGGGCTGTCGCACAAGGCCGGGGTGCACCCGTTCCTCCTCTCCGGCGGTGAGAAGCGACGGCTCTCGGTCGGCACCGCCCTCATCAGCCGCCCCCGTGTCCTCGCCCTCGACGAGCCCACCTTCGGGCAGGACCGCGCCAGGGCGGCCGAGCTCCTGGCGCTGCTGGAGAGCCTGCGGGCGGACGGCACGACCGTGGTCATCGTCACCCACGACCTGCAGCTCGTCGCCGAGCACGCCACCGACACGGTCGTCCTCGCCGACGGGCAGGTCCGGGCCGCCGGTCCGACGGCGGCACTGTTCGCCGATCCCGCGATCCTCCCCTCCGCCGGCCTGCGCGTCCCCGCGTTGCAGCGTGTGCTCACCGCGGCCGGGTGGGAGGTGTCGCCATGACGATGACCACGCTCGATCCGTATGCGCCGCTCACGGCCACCTCGCGGCGGCAGTTCCTCTACGGCCTCAACCCGCTGGCGAAGGTCGCCGGGTTCGCCCCCGCGATGCTGCTCCTCGTCTTCGTGCGGGACCTGGCCACCCCCGCCGCCTTCCTCGTGCTCGCCTACGCCCTCATCCTCGTCGGGGCGCGGGTGACGGGGCGCCTCCTCGCGCTGCTCCTGCTCGGCCTGCCCGTGGGCATGGTCGCGATCGGCGTCGGCTTCTCGCTGTGGGTCGACGCGGCCCTGGTCGCCGACACCACCCCCGTCGTGACGATCGGCGACTGGACCCTCTACGGCGGCGCCCTCCTCATCGGGTCCGCCACGGCGCTCCGACTCGGCTCGATCGTCGCGCTCGCGCTCGTCGGCGGCCTCACCACCAGCGGTTCCGACCTCGTGCGTGCGAGCGTGCAGCAGCTGCGCGTGCCGTACCGCATCGGCTACACGGCCCTGGCCGCCTTCCGCTTCGTGCCCCGCTTCGGCCATGAGCTCGCCGTCATCCGCGCCGCGCACCGGGTGCGCGGCTCGCACGGCGGCCGCGGCCCGTTCGCCCGGATCGCGCGCGGGTGGGGCTACATCGTCCCGCTGCTCGCGGGCGCCATCCGGCACGCGGAGCGCGTCGCCCTCGCGATGGACTCCCGGGCGTTCGGCGCGCATCCGACCCGGACCGAGCGGCACCTCGTGCCGTTCCGCGCGAGGGACACCGTCTTCACCGTGGTCATGCTCGCCGTGTCGGCCGCGATCTTCGTCGTCTTCTTCCCCTGGCAGCTCCCCTGAAAGGTGCCCGCATGGCATTCAGCAAGATGGTCAAGCCGGAGACGGCCGAGCTCCTGCACCTCACCGTGCTCCGCACCGAACGGCTCGCGCCGCACTGGGTGCGGGTGACCCTGGGCGGCGGCGAGATCGACCGCTTCCGTCCGATGGGCTACGACCAGTGGTTCCGGCTGTTCCTGCCGATCGGCGGGGAGGCCGGGCTCGAGCGGGTGCCCGCCAAGGCGAACCGGATGCTCGGGTATCTGAAGTTCCTCCGCATCCCCGACGGCGAGCGCCCCGTGATGCGCAACTACACCGTGCGCGCGTACCGCCCGGCCACGCCCGAGACCGGCGCCGAGCTCGACGTCGACTTCGTGCTGCACGGCTCGGCGGCCGACGGCACCGCCGGTCCGGCCTCCCGATGGGCGGAGACCTGCGCCCCCGGCGAGCACGTCCTCATCATCGACGAGGGCCTGACGTTCAACCCCGAGCGGGGCACCGACCGGGTGGTGCTCGTGGGCGACGAGACCGCCCTCCCTGCGATCGCGTCGATCAGCGCCTCCCTGCCGGCCAACGCCGCGGGCACGGCGATCATCGAGGTCCCGTCCGCGGAGGACGCCCTGGAGTTCGCGCATCCGTCGGGGCTCGACGTGGTGTGGATCGTGCGGCCGCACGAGATCCCGCCCGGGGTTCTCGCCCTGGACGCCCTCGCTCGCACCGCTCTGCCCGATGCTCCGTTCCACGCGTACGCGGCCGGCGAGCAGGCCCTGGCCTCCGGCGTCCGCAAGCAGCTCGTCGGCGAGCGCAGCGTCGACAAGAACGCCGTCAGCTTCTGCGGCTACTGGAAGATCGGCGCCGCCTCCCCCGCCTCGAAGGCCGCACGCGAAGCCGCCGCCGAGCCCCTCGCCTGAGGCCGGGCACGACTTCGGAGACAGGGCACGACACGCCGGGGCGGAAGAGGCTGCCCCGGCATGTCGTCCGGAATCTCCGAAGTTGTGCCCGGAGACCGGCGTGTGGAGCGATGCCATACTGTGGCGATGACAGCCGCCGACCTGGTTCGCCGCTGGCCCGCCGCGGGGGTGCGAGCGCGTGCCGGAGACCTCGAACTGCGGTGGCTGGATGACGATCTGCTGGTCACCCTGGGCGACCTCGCCGCACGCGGCGTGCACGATCCGGGCCGGATGCCCTTCGCGGTCCCCTGGACTCGCGGTGACACGGACACCGTTGTACGCCGACTCCTGTCGTACCAGTGGCACGCCCGCTCCCAGATCGCTCCCGAACGGTTCATGCTCGAACTCGGGGTGCTGGTGGACGGCATCCTCGTCGGTGTCCAGGGCGTGAGCGCCGACGATTGGGGCATGCGGCACCGAGCGGAGACGGGCTCCTGGCTCGGTATCGAGTATCAGGGCCGCGGCATCGGCACACGGATGAGAGCTTTGATGCTTTTCGCACTGTTCGACGGCTTGGGGGCACGAGAGGTGACCTCGGGCGCCTTCGCAGACAACGCCGCCTCGAACGCAATCTCCCGGAGGGTCGGCTACCGTCCCCACGGCACGACGATGGTGGTCCGCGAGAACGCGGCGACCCCGCACCACAACTACTCGATGACCAGGGATCGCTTCGAGGCGGTCCGCGAGCAGAATCTCGCCCTGCTCGGTGGCGCCGTCACGCTCGACGGGTTCGACACCCTCCGGCTCATGCTCATCCCCTGACCGGGCACGACTTCGGAGATTCCCCTCGGCACGCCGGGGCGGACGAGGCCGCCCCGGCGTGCCGAGGGGAATCTCCGAAGCTGTGCCCGGAGACGTCAGCGCTTGCCGGCGATCTGACGCCCGACGATCTCACGCATGATCTCGTTCGTGCCGCCGTAGATGCGGTGCACGCGGGCGTCGAGGAAGGCACGGGCGATGGGGTACTCCGTGATGTAGCCGTAGCCGCCGTGGAGCTGGACCCCGGCGTCGAGCACCTCCCACTCCCGCTCGGTCGCCCAGAACTTGACCTTCGCGGCCTCTTCGGCCGAGAGCTTGCCGTCCTTGTAGGCCAGCAGCGCGCGGTCGATGAAGGCCCACAGCGCGTCGACCGTGGCGGACATGTCGGCGATGGTGAAGCGGCTGTTCTGGAAGTCGATGATGCGCTCCCCGAAGGCCTCGCGGTCCTTCGTGTAGGCGACGGTCCAGTCGAGCGCGGCCTGCGCGGCGGCGGCTCCGGCCACGCCGATCGAGAGGCGCTCGAGCGGGAGGTTCATCATGAGCTGGATGAAGCCCTTGCCCTCGACGCCGCCGATGAGGTTCTCCTCGGGCACGAACACGTCGGTGAACGACAGCTCGGCGGTGTCGTGACCGTGGAAGCCCATCTTCGAGAGCTTCTTGCCGTTGTCGAACCCCTCCATGCCCTTCTCGATGAGGACGAGGCTGAACGCGTCCGGCCGGTTGCCCTCGCCCGTCTTGACGAAGGTCACGACGAGGTCGGCGGTCGCGCCCGACGAGATGAACGTCTTGGCACCGTTGACGAGGTAGCCGCCGTCGACCTTCTTCGCCGTGGTCTTGATGCCGCGGAGGTCGGAGCCCGCGCCGGGCTCGGTCATGGCGAGCGCGCCGACGACCTCGCCAGTGGCCATGCGGGGCAGCCACTTCTCCTTCTGCTCCTGCGTGCCCATGTGCACGAGGTACGGCACGGCCAGGTCGTCCTGGATGCCGAAGGCCCCGGCGAGCGAGCCCGCCCCGGCCGCGATGACCGCTTCGTTCACGATCGCGCGGAAGCGGTAGTCCTGCAGCATCCCGGCGCCGCCGAACTCCTCGGGCACGGAGAGCCCGATGATGCCGGCCTCACCGGCGGCGCGCATCGTGGCGCGGTCCACCTCGCCGGCGGCATCCCACTTCTCGATGGCCTCGTGCGTGACGTGGCGCTTGACGAAGTCCTTGACGAGGTCGCGGAAGGCCTCGTGATCCTCTTCGTAGATGTCGCGTTCCATGCCGTCCTCCCGAACGTGTCGTGCGTCGTTGCTCCGGCGAGTCTACGGCGGGAACACGGGGCAGGACAGGCGATTGTGAGAATGCATCCCATCCCGGGTGGGACTGGGTACCGCGTTTGTGGGATGCCTCAGAGCACGCCGGACGACACCGCGGACGCGCCCTCAGTGCGCGTAGTCGGGGGCGGCGGGCAGGCCGAAGAACTCCTCGAGGGTGTGGAAGCCGCCCTCGTGGTACGCCGCCGCGAGCTCCGTGCCGACGTAGCGCAGGTGCCAGGGCTCGGGGGCGTAGCCGGTGACGGGGGTGCCGACCTGCTCATAGCGCACGATGAACCCGTACTCCCAGGCGTGCGCGGCCACCCACTCGCTCTGCCGCGTCGCCCCGAAGCCGTCGAGGCCGCCGCACCCGGCATCGCAGGCCACGACGTCGAGGGCGAGACCGGTCTGATGCTCGCTGTGCCCCGGGCGTGCCGAGCCGGCGTCCGCGTCGGCCTGCCCCTGGTCCCGCACGTGGGCGCCATAGGTCGCGACCTGGAGCCCGTAGGAACGGTAGCCGTTGTTCGCGCCGATGCGCCCGACCCCCGCGGCGGCGGCAGCATCCGCCATGCGCCCGACCGCGTCGGCGACCTCCGCGCGCACGCGGCCCGACGGCGTCGTCATCTGCAGCGGCACCTGGCCCAGTTCCGCGGGTTCGTAGGCGGCCGGATCGAGCGGGCGCCCCTTGTTCACCACCACCCAGATCCGGGCGGGATCGCTGAGCGAGACACAGGGCGCGTTCCCGGCGACCACGGCTTCGCGGAAGGGCACCCCGCCGCCGAAGGCGGCCACCGTGGTGGCGTCGTCGCCCGCGGCGATCGCCTCCTGCACCGCGGTGTCGGCGCAGGGATCGGCCGCGGGTGTCGCCGCGTTCTGCACCGAGGGCACCTGCATCACCGCGACAGGGCGCGGGAGCGGTTCCGACGCCACGGGGGTCGCGGCCGCGCCGGTGAGGGACAGCACCACCCCCAGCGCGGTCACCGCCAGCCCGACCGGCAGAGCGGGGCCGAGGATCGGGGAACGCGGCGCCGCATGCTGAGCGTGCGGCGAGGTGGGCATGCGCCCATTCTTCCATTCGAACATTGATGCCACACTCGCTTGACTTCGATTCGGTTCTTTGTTCGAATAGGACGATGCGGTGGCAGGGACAGAAGCTCGCGGACAGCGACGAGGCGGCGCTGCCCGGCCTCGAGAACCGGTCCAGCGTCCTCCGCACCGTGACCACGCCGGAGTTCGCCGGCATGACATTCCACGAGGTGCTGTCGAAGTCCGCCCTCAACCATGTCCCCGGGGCGTCGCGCATGCCCTTCGCCTGGACGATCAACCCCTACCGTGGCTGCTCCCACGCCTGCACCTACTGCTTCGCGCGGGGCACGCACGAGTACCTCGACCTGGACGGCGGCGCCGACTTCGACACCCAGATCGTCGTCAAGGTCAACGTCGTCGAGGTGCTCGAACGGGAGCTGCGCCGCGGGAGCTGGCAGCACGAGACGGTCGCCCTCGGCACGAACACCGACCCGTACCAGCGGGCCGAGGGGCGCTACGCCCTCATGCCCGGCATCATCGAGGCGCTCGCGGCGTCGGGCACCCCGATGTCGATCCTCACGAAGGGCACGCTGATCCGCCGCGACATCCCGCTGCTGAAGAAGGCGGCGCTGCGCGTGCCGGTCGACGTGCAGATGTCGATCGCGATGTACGACGACACGCTGCAGAAGGCGATCGAGCCGGGCGCCCCGACCACGCAGGCCCGCCTCGACACCGTCCGCGCGCTCGCCGACGCCGGCTTCCCCGTCACGGTGTTCCTCATGCCGATCATGCCGCACCTCACCGACTCCCTCGCCGCGATCGACGACGCTCTCCGCCGCATCAAGGCCGCCGGAGCGCGGAGCGTGATCTACGGAGCCCTGCACCTGCGTCCCGGCGTCAAGCCGTGGTTCTTCCAGTGGCTCGGCGAGAACCGTCCCGACCTCGTGTCGTCGTATCGGGGCCTCTATCCCGGAGCGTCGGTCGAGGCGCCGAAGCCGTATCGGCAGTGGCTCGCCAAGCGCGCTCGTCCGCTCATCCGGATGCACGGGCTCGATGGGCGGCACGAAGACGACTATCCGCGGCGCGGCTTCCGCCCCGGACAGGGCCACGTGCAGACGGAGACCCCGGCGGCCGGGCCGGTGATGTTCACGCCGAGCGGTCGCGCCGCAGCCGCCACCCCGCCGCAGCCGATGCTGTTCTGACCCGGTCGGCCGGAGGGCGCAGCTCCGCGTAGGCTCGAGGATCATGGCGATCGGTTCGACAGTCCACACGTTCGAGATGCAGCTCGCCGACACCGATCGCGGGGTCTACGAAGACGTGTCGCTCCGGGCCGCCCGGCACCCGTCCGAGACCGACGCGTACATGCTCACGCGGGTGCTCGCCTACGGACTCGAGTTCGCGGAGGGCATCGCGTTCGGCGGCAGCGTCTCCGACACCGAGGAGCCTGCGGTGCTCGTGCGCGACCTCACGGGCCGGGTCACGGTCTGGATCGAGGTGGGCGCTCCCGATGCCGCGCGGCTGCATCACGCCTCCCGCCTCGCGGACCGGACCGTGGTCTACACGCACCGCGATCCCGCCAAGGTCATGGCACCGTGGGCCGACAAGCGCATCCACCGGGCCGAGGAGATCCGCGTCTACAGCTTCGATCCCGGCTTCGTCGACACCGCCACGCCCCACCTCGCCCGCCGGAACACCCTGACCCTCACGGTCACCGAGCGCGTCCTCTACCTCGACCTCAACGGCACCGCCCTCACGACGTCCCTCCACGAGCACACCCTCCCCTGACCCGCCCGGTGCAGAGTGCGAAAAGGCCCCGGAGACCGAGGTCTCCGGGGCCTTTCTGATCCCGAACGCGTCAGGAAGTGAGCTCGGCGGCGGACGGCGCGCGCCCGGCGATCTCCTCGATCACGTCGTCGTCCAGGCGGGCCTGCTCGAACGGGGCCTCGATCTCGGCGCGACCGAGCAGCTCGGTCATCCGGCGCTGACGCTGCCGCGTGATGAGCGTGACGACCCGGCCCGAGCGCCCGGCGCGACCCGTGCGACCGGAGCGGTGCAGGTAGGTCTTGTACTCGTCCGGCGCGTCGGCCTGGACCACGAGGTCGATGTCGTCGACGTGGATGCCGCGCGCGGCGACGTCGGTGGCCACGAGGACGTTCACCCGACCCGAGGTCAGCTTCTCCAGGTTGCGCGTGCGCTTGGCCTGGTTGAGGTCGCCGTGCAGCGACACCGCGGGGATCCCCGCGTCGTCGAACTGATCGGCCAGCATCTCGGCGTAGGCGCGCGTGCGAGCGAAGACGAGCGTCTTGCCCTCGCGGTCGACGAGCGACGTGAGGATGTCCGCCTTGTCGCGGTGCTCGATGACGAGCACCCGGTGCTCGATGGTGCTGGAGCCCTGGTCTTCGCCCGCGACCTCGAACACGGCGGGGTCGACGAGGAACTCGTCCACCAGCGCCGCGACCTCGCGGTCGAGGGTCGCGGAGAACAGGAGCTTCTGGCTCCCCTCGGCCGTGCGGCGGAGGATGCGCTGCACGGGCTCGACGAATCCGAGCTCGCACATGTGGTCGGCCTCGTCGAGCACCGCGATGCGGCAGTCGGACAGGTCGAGCTTGCCCTGGTTCATCAGATCCTCGACACGACCGGGGGTGCCGATGACGATGTCGACGCCCTTCTTCAGCGCGCCCACCTGGCGCCCCTGGGGCACACCGCCGTAGATCTGCGTCGTGAAGAGGCCGACGCTGCGGGCGATCGGCTGGATGGTCCGGTCGATCTGCAGCGCGAGCTCGCGCGTCGGAGCGAGGATGATCGCACGCGGCGCACGGCCGAACTCGCGACGCTTGCCCGCCTGCGACTGCAGCACCCGCTCGACGAGCGGTGCCCCGAAGGCGATGGTCTTGCCGGAACCCGTGCGTCCTCGGGCGAGCACGTCGCGCCCTTCGAGGACGGCCGGGATGCTCGCCGCCTGGATCGGGAACGGCGTCGCGGCGCCCATGTTGTTCAGGGTCTCGGTGATGTTGGAGCCCAGGCCGAGGTCGGCGAACGTGACGCCCTCGACCTCGACGGCCTGCACGGCCTGTGCCTCGAGGCGCTCGTGGACGACGTCGTCGGTCTGCTCGAACGCGGCCTTCGGCTTCGCGTTCCAGTCGCTGCGGGTCGGACGCTCGTCGCGACGGGGACGCTCGTCCCGACGCGGACGCTCGGTGCGGTAGGCCCCTCCGGTCGACGGACGCTCGCGCCCGCCCTCGAAGGAGCGCTGCGTGCGGTCGCGGTCGAAGGCACGGCGCGCACGGGCGGCGTCGTACGAACGCTCGGTCCCCTGGCCGTTGCCGCGGGTGCGGTCGCCGCCGCGGTCGTCGCGCCGCGGACGGTCGTCGCGGTCGAAGCGCGGACGCTCGTTCCGGCGGTCGTCGAAGCGCGGGCGTCCGCCGCCGCGGTGGTCGCCGTCGCGGAACCCCTGTCGCTGCGAGCCGCCGCGGTCGTCGCGCCGCGGGCGGTCGTCGAACCGTCCGGCGCCGGCCCGGTCGTTGTACCGCGGACGCTCGGCGCGGTCGTCGAACCGGCCGCCGCCGGCACGATCGTCACGGCGGTGCGGGGCCTCGCGACGCCCGGACTCCGCACGGTTGCGGATGCTGCGGGCCTCGTCGCGACCGGCGCGCTCCTGGGAGCTCCAGCGACGCTTCGGAGCACCGGACTCGGTCTCCTCCGGGCGGTAGCCTCGGTGTCCCGGGCTGCGACTCCCGGGGCGGCGGTCGTACCCGCCGGTCGCTCGACCCTCGCGGTCGTCGCGCGCGGGACGCTCGTCCCGAGCCGTGTCCCGACCGCCGGCCGGACGGTGGCGGTCGTGGAACGAGGTCTTCTTGGCGCCGTAGCGCGGCTCGAAGTTCGCGGCGGCGCGACCGCCGCGGGGCTTCTTGTTCTTGGGCATTCGGGTGTCCTTCTTGCGTTCTCGCACGAGAACAGCGCTGCGCGCACGCGCGAGCACTCCGATCCAGCGGAGTCCGGACGATCTGCGGCCGGGGCCATTCCTGTGATGGTTGATTCGCGTCGATCGACGCGCACCATCGGCCCCTGGACTCACACTTCACACACTGAAAAACGTCCGCGCCCTGCGCGGGTGTCCGAAGCCGACCGTCTCAGTCTACCCGGCATCCCTGGGAGACCCCCGCACTCCGGCGGCCCGCGGCACTACGATGTCGAGGTGAACTCCGTCTCTCCCACCGGCACCCAGGTCCACCTCCGCCTCGGCGACGTGACCGCGCAGATCGCCCAAGTCGGCGCCTCTCTCCGTGCCCTCCGGATCGGCGAGGTCGATCTCATCTCCCCGTATCCGCTCGACATCCCGACGCCGTCGTGCTCGGGTGTCGTGCTGACGCCCTGGCCCAACCGGGTGCGCGACGGCCGCTGGGACGACGAGGGCACCGTGCGCCAGCTCGCGATCACCGAGCCGAAGACGGACAACGCCAGTCACGGCCTGCTGCGCTTCACGGCGTATGCGATCGAGCAGACGGAGGGGGCCGCGACGCTGCGGGCGACCGTCTTCCCGCAGACCGGCTATCCGTACCTGATCGAGACGTCCGTCGCGTATGTCCTCACCGCCGACGGCATCACGGTCACGCACACGCTCACCAACTGGTCCGACTCCCCCGCACCCGTCGCGGTCGGCACTCACCCGTTCCCCACGATCGGCGACGTCGACCCGCACGACCTCGTCCTCCGTGTGCCCGCCCGCACCGCCTTCCAGACGGACGACCGCATGCTCCCGATCGGCACCCGTCCCGCCGATCCCGAACTGCGCGACGGCATCCGCGTCGGCGACGTCTCGCTCGACACCGGGTTCACGGACCTGGAGCGCGACGCGGACGGCCGGGTGCGGCACACCCTCACCGCGCCCGACGGCCGGACCGTCACGCTCTGGCAGGGCGAGGGCTTCGACTTCGTGCAGGTGTACACGGCTACGAACTACCCCGATACCCCGCTCGCGGTCGCGATCGAGCCGATGACCGCGCCGGCCGACGCGTTCAACAGCGGCCGCGGTCTGCGCCGTCTCGCTCCCGGCGAGACCTGGACCGTGGAGTGGGGCCTCTCCTTCGCCTGACCGCGGTCCACAACTCCGGAGAACCGACGCCGAAAGGCCCCGATCCTCGTCCTACGGACGGGACCGGGGCCTTTCTCCTGAGTTGTGGACGCGCGGCTACTCGCCGTGGTTCTCGCGCAGCTCGCGCCGGCTGACCGGCGTGCCGTCCGCGTGGACGGGGACCGAGGCGCCATCGTCGTGCGGCTCGCCCTTCCGCGCCCGGCGGCGCTCCCGCGCCCCCTCGACGAGGTTGTACAGGGTCGGCAGCACGATGAGCGTCAGCACGGTGGAGGAGACGAGTCCGCCGATCACCACGATGGCCAGCGGCTGCGAGATGAAGCCGCCGTGCCCGGTGATCCCGAGCGCCATCGGGGTGAGGGCGAGGATGGTGGCGAGCGCGGTCATGAGGATCGGACGCAGACGCTTCTCCCCTCCCGCCATCACCGCCTCCGCGGTCGACAGTCCCTTCTCCCGGTACTGGTTCACGAGGTCGACGAGCACGATCGCGTTCGTCACCACGATGCCGATGAGCATCAGCACGCCGATCAGCGATGCCACGCCGAGCGGTACGCCCGTGATGATCTGCAGCAGGATGGCGCCGGTCGCCGCGAACGGCACCGAGATCAGCAGCAGCAGCGGCTGACGCAGCGACTTGAACGTCGCCACCATCACCACGTACACGATGAGGATCGCGGCGAGCATGGCCAGGCCGAGCTGCGCGAACGAGTCGGCCTGCTGCGAGGCGACGCCGCCGACCTCGGCCGAGGCGCCGTCCGGAAGGTCAGCCGCGGCGAGCGCCTCGGTGACCGACTGGGTGGCGACCGCGAGGTTGTCCGATGCGGGCGGCACGGTGACGGTCGCGGTGCGGCGTCCCTGCTCGGTGGTGATCGAGGTGGGACCGTTGCGCTGCTCGACGGTCGCGATGTCCTCCAGCGGCACGATACCGGCCGCGGTGGGGATCGCGAGCTGCTGGAGGGCGGCGACGGTCGTGGGCGGCTCGGGGTTGACGAGGTACACGGTGAGCGCGGTGTCGTCGATCTCGACCGAGCCGATCTGCTGGGGACGCATCGTGTTCGACACGATCGACCCGACGGCGACCTCGGACAGCCCGACCTGGGCGGCGGCCTCGCGGTCCACAACCACGGCGATGTACGGCAGCGCCTCGGCGAGGTTGTCAGTCACCTGACCGATGCCCTCGCGGCCGTCGAGCTCGTCCACCACGGCGGAGGTGGCGGTGGCGAGGTCGTCGCCGCTCGCGGCCGACACGGTGATCTCGATGTCGCTGGAGCCGAAGCCGGCGGACGCCGCGACGGTGACCTCGCCGACCTCGTCGCCGAGACCGTCGATGGCGTCCTGCACCTCGGCGCGCAGCTTCTCCTGATCGGCGTCGCCGTCGGTGAGCACGGAGTAGGTGATCCCGGCGCCGCCGGAGAACGCGTCGCGCAGCGCGGAGCCGCTCGACCCGATGGAGGCCTGCACGTGCTCGATGCCGTCGATGTCGAGGAGGGCCTCCTCGACGGGGACGGCGGCGTCGGACTTCGCCTGCAGGCTCGCCGTCGGCCCGAGGTCCTGCGTCACGGTCATGGTGTTCTGTCCGGAGTCGCTGAGGAAGTTCACCTTCATCAGCGGGGCGGCGGCGAGGGTCCCGGCGAGGACCACCACCGCGAGCGCGACCGTGATGCCCGAGTGCTTCAGCGTCCAGCCGAGGATGGGGCGGTAGCTGCGCTGCAGCCGCGTCGGCGGGGCCGCCGGGTCCTCCGGGTCGATCGCGTTCCCCTGGTCGTCGAGGAGCGGCTTGCCGGGCTTGAGGAACCAGTAGGCCAGCACCGGCACGATCGTCAGCGCCACGAAGAGCGACGCGACCATGGCGATGGTGACCGTCATCGCGAACGGGCGGAACAGCTCGCCCACCATGTCACCCACGAACACGATCGGCAGGAACACCGCCACGGTCGTGATGGTCGACGCGGTGATGGCGGCGGCGACCTCGCGCACGGCGAGACGGATCGCGTCGCCCTTGTCCGCATCTCCCACGTAGTGGCGCTTGATGTTCTCGATCACCACGATGGAGTCGTCGACCACGCGGCCGATCGCGATCGTGAGCGCCCCGAGGGTCAGCACGTTGAGGGAGTAGCCGAACGCCTGCAGCCCGATGAAGGTGATGAGGACCGAGGTCGGGATCGAGATCGCGGTGACCAGGGTCGAGCGCACCGACATGAGGAACACGAGGATCACGAGCACGGCCATCACGAGGCCGAGCAGACCCTCCGTGGCGAGGGTGTCGATGGACTGCACGATGAACGGCGCCTGGTCGAACACGACCGTGAACTCCGCGTCCGGAAGCGCCTCCCCGATCTCGTCGAGGGCCGCGATGACCCCCTGCGACACCTCGACCGTGTTGGCGGCGGGGAGCTTCGTGATGGAGATCGACAGGGCGTCCTCGCCGTCGACGCGGGAGATGGAGGTCACCGGGTCGGACACCTGCGCCACCGTCGCGACGTCGCCGATGGTGACCGCGGTGCCGACGAGCGGCAGGGCGGCGATCTCGTCGACCGAGGTGATCTTCGCTCCGGTCTGCACCGTGAGGGTCTCGCCGTCCTCGGTGATCTCGCCACCGGGGAAGAGGGTGCCGTTCTGCTGCAGCGCCGTGCTGATCGCCTCGCTGCTCTGCCCTGCGGCGGCGAGCTTCGCGAGGTCGGGGGTGATGGTGATGCGCTGTCCGACGCCGCCGACGATCTCGGCCGCGTTCACCCCGTCGACGTCCTCCAGATCGGGGATCGCGACGCTCTCGAGCTGCGCCTGGGCGTTGTCCGCGTCGTCGAAGCCGGTGACCGCCACCTGGATCACCGGGAAGTCGTCGATCGAGACCGAGAGCACCTGCGGCGTGACGTCCTCCGGCAGCTGCGAGGAGATCCGGTTGATCGCCTGCTGGATCTTCTGCTCCGCGGTCGCGAGGTTCGTGCCGTACGAGAACATCGCCTGCACGATGGACGCATTGGTCGTGCTCGTCGCGGTGGTCGACTCCAGATCGGGAACCCCCTGGATGGCCGACTCGATCGGCGTCGAGACGTCGTTCTCGACCACCTCGGGCGAGGCGCCGGGGTACGTGGTCATGACCACGAGCGCCGGCAGCTCGAGCGACGGGATGAGCTCCTGCTTGAGGTTGGTCAGCGCGAGCCCGCCGAACACCGCGGCGACGATCGTCACGAGCGCGATGAGGGCGCGGTTCTTCAGGCTGAGGATGGCGAGTTTCGACAAGGCGGGGTCCTCGGTGTCAGGGGATGGCGGTCGCTGCGGATGGGAGGGAGAGAGGTTCTCCGAGGATCCGCGCCAGTGCGGATTCGAGGAAGGACTGTTCGAGATCGACGTCGCGGATCTGCGTGCTCCACATGACGCCGTCGATGAAGATCATCGCCGCTCGGGCTCGGTCGGCGCCATAGGTCGGCTCCAGGAGGTCGACGAGGCGGTCGGACAGGTGGCGCGCGAGCTCGCGCAGACGCGGATCGTGGACGGCCGCCGTGACCACCGCTCGATCCGCCTGCACCGCGTGTCCGTCGTGGATGCTGTCGTGGACGAGCGCGGCGATGACGTCGGCCCCGGCCCCGCGTTCGGCGAGGGTCTGCCGCACCCCGTCGAGCCGGCACTCGATCTCGTCCGCGAGGGCCCGGAAGGCGGCGCCGCGCAGGTCGTCGAGGGTGTCGAAGTACTGGGTGGTCGCCCCGAGCGGCACTCCGGCGCGGGCGGCGACCATGCGGTGCGTGATGGCGTCGGCCCCGACCTCGACGATCAGCTCAGCGGTCGCGGTGACGATCTCCCGGCGGCGCGCTTCGGGATCACGCCGCCGGGAGATCGTCACCGCGACCGCTGAGCTGATCGTCGAGGTCGGGGCCGACGCCATCACGCACCGCATGGTCGCCGCCCGCGCCGGAGTGCCGCTCGGGGCGACCACCCAGTACTTCGACACCCTCGACGACC